>CETH01015297.1_pt1 | contig 12146 bp, 8 predicted proteins | sample 361461 | NCBI WGS metagenome assembly CETH01 (sample SAMEA2622695, study PRJEB7988) | marine metagenome | isolation source: saline water (ENVO:00002010), including
GGAGTTGTCTCTATAATGGTGGAGCATCTGGTACTGGTTATTTTAATCCTTGTGTAGATTGTACAATTCAAATTCTACCACTCTCACCAACTGCAATAGATTATTGTCAATCAGATGATGAACCTCTTGATATTTTAATTAGAGGGAGCTTAACAGATGCTTATGGTGACCCTGTATCACTTGGAACTTTATTAATGGCAGTTTTTGATGCAACTGCTTTTAATTTTATTTCTAGTGAAGATACTACAATTGATGAGGATATGGGATATGAGTTTGATCCTCCAATTCCCGCTAGTGCAACTCAAATTACTGATGCAAATGGAGAAGTATATTGGATAGTACAGCTTCCAAATGAAAATTGTCAAAATACTAATCCAGATGATGAAGATGTTTTTTCATGTAATAACGTCTTTATGAGAGCATATTTATTAGATCCTCTAAATGGTGAGAGCGCAGATTTAAATACAATTTTAGATAAAAACTGTCAACCTTAGATTTAAAATTTAATTAGGAGTGAGAATATAAAATGACATTTAATCCTCAATTTCAAAAGGTGGGTGATATACTAGTTTATCAGGATGTTATCACTGAAGAACAATTGCAAAAAGCTTTAAGTGAACAAAAAGAATCTAAAGAAAAATTAGGTCAAATATTAATAAGTCAAGGAGTTATAAGTGAGGCTCAGCTTGTTAAGGCTTATTCTCAACAAATGGGCCATAAGCACATTCTAGAAAATGATCTTTTATCTTTATCTGAAGATGATGTTGGTTTACTTTCTGAAGAATTTGCAAGAGAACATTATGTGATTGCAATGAAAAAAACAGATTCAGGCATTTTAGTTGCTATGGAAGACCCTGAAGATTTGGATGCTATTGATGGTATTAGAAAAATTACAGGGTTAAATCCAGAAATTTTAATAGCTGGTCGTTCAGCTATTGAAAATGCAATTAGTAAATTATATGGAACTATTAAACAATCTGGTGAGATTGAAAGTGCTATTTCTAATATTAGTGTAATAAGCGGTGATGAAGATGATAGTGATGAAGTAGATCTTTCTGAAGAAAATGTATCAGCTGAAGAAGCTCCCTTTGTTAAATTGGTAAATCTTATGTTAACTCAAGCAATCAAAGAAGGATCTACAGACATTCATGTTGAACCTGGGAAAACAGAGGTTAATATTAGGATAAGAGTTGATGGGGTGTTGACTAAAATTATGTCTCCTCCTATTACCTCTCTTAATGGAATGATTACAAGAATCAAAATTCTATCTAAATTAAATATTGCAGAACATAGACTTCCACAAGATGGCAGAATGAAATTAAGAATGGGTTCTAAAGAAATTGATGTTCGTGTATCTATTTTACCAACCGTTCATGGAGAAAAAGCTGTTTTAAGATTGTTAGGTAGCGGAGGTAAAGAATTAAATTTATCTAATTTAGGTTTTCCAGATAATAAATTATCAAAATTTAAAAAATGGATTAATCAGCCTTATGGTATGATTATTATATCTGGCCCAACGGGAAGTGGTAAATCAACTACTTTATATGCTGCTTTACAAGAAATAAAGTCTGATAGCATTAATATAACAACAGTTGAAGATCCTGTTGAGTATCAAATCCCTGGTATTAACCAAATTCAGGTACATGATTCTATTGGACTTTCATTTTCAGCTGCATTGCGTTCAATTTTAAGGCAAGATCCTGATGTGTTATTAATTGGTGAGATTAGAGATCAGGAAACTGCAGATATAGCAGTTAAATTTTCTATGACAGGCCATTTAGTTTTTAGTACGGTTCATGCTAATGATGCTCCTTCAACAATTTCAAGATTATTAGATTTAGGTATTCCACCATTTTTGTTAGGCTCATCTTTAAATCTAATTATGGCTCAAAGATTGGTACGAACAATTGATTCAAATGAGAAAGAGAAAGATTCTCCTTCAAATGATCAGCTTCAGAGATTAGGTATAGCTGAAAATGCAAATCAAATAACTTTTTATAAAGGTAAGTCTACCCAACAAAATCATAATACTGGCTACAAGGGACGTACTGCTATTCATGAAATATTAGAAGTCAACTCTTCAATAAGAGAAATGATTTTTGAGGGGAAAAGTGAATTTGAAATAAAGGATCAGGCAATTAAAAATGGTATGACTCCTTTAAGGGAAGCTGGAATAGAAAAAATCAAAGAAGGAGTAAGTACTGTGGAAGAAATTTTAAGAGCCACAGTTGAAAATAATTAATGCCAGAATTTTCTTATATAGCAAGAACACAAGAAGGTGTACGTAAAGAAGATACTATCTCTGCTAAAAATATTAATGAAGCTTCTGATTTTTTGGTATCTGAAAATTTATCAATTGTTAAAATATCAGAAAGAGATACTTCTTTTGATTTTATGGGTCCATTTATGGAAAGATTTAATCTTTCTATAGATAAGCTAAAAAACCGTATTCCTCTAACTAGTTTAGTATTTTTTACAAGACAGCTTTCTACCATGTTTAATGCAGGTTTAACTCTTGAAAAAGCAATTACTTTTTTATCTAAAGAAGAAAAGCATAAAGGATTTAAAAAAGTAATTATTGAAATAGAAAGTGATGTACAAAAAGGATTATTATTATCTGATGCTTTAAATAGGCATCCTGGAGTTTTTAATAATCTTTATGTTTCATTAGTACAAGCTGGTGAGGTTAGTGGTAAGCTTGCAACGACTCTGGAAGAGTTAGCTAAATATTTAGAATCGATGGAAGATACTCAGAGAAAAGTTAAGTCTGCAATGTATTATCCTACATTTATACTTATTTTTTTAGGGTTAGTCATGGTTGTTTTATTTGCATTTATAATTCCTCAGTTTACTTCTGTTTATGATCAGCTCAATGCTGATTTACCAGTATATACTCAAATGCTTTTAGATACAGGAGATTGGTTAAGTAATAACTTGATATCATTTTTCCTTTTTATTTTCTTTTCACTTCTATCTATATGGCTGATTTTTTTAACTGACAGGGGACGTTTAGTAAGAGATAAAATGTTATTAAAATTACCGATTTTTGGTTCAATTTTCAATCAAAGTGTATTAAGCAAGTTTGGAAAAACTTTTGGTATATTGGTAGGTTCAGGTATTTCAGTTATTGATACAATGCATTTAGTTAAGAAAGTGGTTGATAATAGAGTTTATGAATTAGCAATAGTAAAAGCTGCCAAACAGATTGAAAATGGTAGTAGTATTTCTGATGCTTTAAAGTTAACTGATATATTCCCTGGAGTTTTAATTCAATTAATGAATACAGGTGAAGAAACTGGAGAAATAGATAAATTAGCAATCAAAGTATCAGATTTTTATTCTAAACAGGTTGACGCTATTGTTGATAGGTTAACTTCTATAATTGAACCTGCTTTAATTGTATTGATTGGCATTATTATTGGCGTAGTATTAGTCGCGGTATATATGCCTATATTTAAATTTGGAAGCGCTTTTTAGAGTAAAATGTTAATTTTGTTTACTCTCTTAGGTCTTATCTTCGGAAGTTTTATAAATGTATTAATTCATAGGCTTCCATTGAATCAATCAATAGTTTTTCCATCATCTTATTGTCCTTATTGTAAAAAAAATATTAATTGGTCTCATAATATACCTATAGTTTCATTCCTTTTCTTAAAAGGAAAATCTAGTTGTTGTAATAAAAAAATATCAATTAGATATCCAATCGTAGAATTAATTTCATCTATGTTATGGGTTTGGAGTTATTATTATTTAAATAGCGTTATTGATCAAGCAATTTTTCTAATTATAGGCTCATGTTTATTAACTATTTTTTTTACTGATTGCAATCATTTTATTATACCTTTCGAATTAAATCTAATAATTTTTATCAGTTCTTTATCTTATTTTTTAACTAATGATTTAGGGAATATTAAATATCATTTTTTTTCTATGTTTTTATTGTCATTTTATTTTTTAATTTTAATGTTATTAAGTAGTTATTTATTAAAAAAAGATACCATGGGATATGGCGATATTATTTTGATTGCAGTTGTAACATTTTGGCTTGGTTTAATTGATGGTTTGTTAATTGTTTTTTTTGCATCTTTACTTTCTATTACTCATTGGTTAATTTTAAAAATTAGTAGTAATAAGAAAGATATAATTTTACCATTTGGGTCAACTATTTCTTTAGCTACAATTTTAATATTTGTTCTGAAACACACTTTAGAAATTGAAACAAACTTATTTTAGCGTATAGTAAATATTTTTATTATTATATATAAATTAAAAGGAACATAGCATGATAATTTTTATAAGATTTTTTTAAATTACAATTTGAAACAAAATTTTTAATGTATTTAAGACTATATTCCATATAATTTATTTTGTAAAATATGGTATATACTATTAATTGAAAGGTGTTATAATGAATAAATATAAATATATATTTTTATTAGTTGTTGGAATTTTATTTTCGTCAAATCAATTATCTATAAAAGATAATTTTACTATGACGCATTCTGAAGAGGGTTTTTCTTCAATTCTTTTTGAATCGAGCGATATAGAGATAAATGTCGAAAATGGCAAGTCTAAATTTATGACCAACGATTTAATTGGCTTAACAATGGATGAAGGTAGGCCTCAGATGCCTGTTTATTCAACATTATTTCAAATTAATCCAGATAAAACATATGAAATTGATTATGAAGTGATAGAATCATACACTTTAAATGATATTGAATTGGAAAATTATAAAACTGATAACAATGATATCTATTCCATTTATCCAGAGAAAAATTTATATGTATCTGAGCCTCAGATTATGAGAGGTGTTGTTTTAAATCAAATTGGCATTACTCCATATAAATATTTTTCTGATACTAAAACACTTGAAGTATATAAATCTGTTAAAATAAATATTAGAGAAACAGGAGATAGTAATTTTGACTATTTCAAACCACAAAAAAAATCAAGAGTTTTTGAAGAATTTTATCAAAATTCTATAATTAATTATGAAAGAAATACTAGGTCTGAAGATTATCAAACTCCTTCAATTTTATATATTTGTGGAGGCTCTTCATGTTCAAATGGTTATTTTGAAGATTTGGTTGAATGGAGACATAAGCAGGGTTATGAAGTTACTGTAGTTTCAACAAACGACTCTGGAAGTAGTGAAAGTGCAATTAATAATTTTATTAGTAATGCTTACTACTTGTGGACTAATCCTCCAGAAATTGTTGGTTTAGTAGGTGATGTTGGGGGTTCATACAATATTGCTTGTGATTATTATGAATGGGGTTCTGGTTGGAATACTTACGAAGGTGCAAGTGATGTTAAATATACATATATAGATGGTGATGATTTCTTGCCTGAGGTTGTAATTGGAAGAATTTCAGCTGATAGTAGTAGTGATTTAAATAATATCATAAATAAAACGATTCAATATGAAAAAGCACAATTACAAACAGATTTAGGTTGGTTTGATAGATCTGCTCTTATTGGAGACCCAACGCAGTCAGGTTTGTCATGTGCAATCACAAGTCAATGGGTTAAGGAGATTATGAATGTTCATGGGCATTCAGATGTTGCTGTTGACCATAATGGTGGAAGTGATTCTCAGCTAGAAGATTTTCTAGAAGATAATTTTAATGAAGGTATAATGTATTATAATTACAGAGGAATCTATGGTAGTGGTGGAGCATATATGCCAAGTAATGGTAATGGTCTTTCAAATGGGTATTATACGCCATTTGCAACTGTACTGACATGTGGTACAGGTGATTACAACTATGATGATGATAGTGAAGACTTTATTAGAGTGGGTTCTGTTAGTAACCCAAAAGGTGCTGTGGCGTGTGTTGGAATATCAACCACAGGGACTCACACAGCTTATAATAATATACTTAATATGGGTATGTATGATGGTATATTTGCTCAAGGGCTAAGTTATGCGGGAAGCGCAACAACAGCGGGTCGTTTAGCAATTTATCAAACTTACCCATCAAATCCTGGTGACTGTGTGGGAGCATTTAGTGCTTGGACTAACCTTATGGGTGATCCAGCTCTTCATTTATGGACTGATAAACCTAAGGATTTTGTTATTAATGGTCTATCATCAGAATTGCAATTAGGGACCAATTATATGAATTTAACTATATCTAATTCAGATGGAGAATTAGTAGAAAATGCTAGAGTGACTCTTTTAATGGGTGATGATGTTGTATTTGAATCAAATTATACAGATAGTAATGGAAATGTGTCATTTGATTGGAATGATCTAGATGAGGCGGGTATTATGTATGTTACAGTTACAAAACAAAATTATAGACCATTAGAAAATGTCGTAACTATTTCAAATGATTATGCAATTGATATTAGTTGGGATGGTAATCTAGAATCAAACCCTGGTGAAAATTATACACTTCCAACAATTTCAATTGCTTCTATTGGTGATGAAGGTATTAGTTGGATATCTGGTGAATTAACTTCAAATACTGATTTAGTTAATATTGAAAATTCAACAACATCATGGATTTACATGAATGATGATCCAGTGGGAAATCAGGAACCTTTAATTATTAATATATCAGAAGATGCAATATTTGGTGATGATTTAAATTTAATTTTAAATCTTACTGATAATCATGATAATAATTGGTCTGTTTATCTTCCTTTTTCAATTAATTCACCTAAGTTAGATGTTATTGATTTTTTAACTAGCACCACACCTGTCCCAGGTGAATCAGTAGATGTGTTTTTACAAGTACAAAATAATGGTAATTTAGAATCTCAAGGTGTTGAAGGCTTTCTTTCTTCTTCATCTAATTTGATTCAATTCGAAAATGAGTTAATTAATTTTGGAGATATCAATGTAGGTTCTGTGAGCGTTTCTGAGCAAGCTTCAGTTATTTCTTTTAGTAACAATATTATAAATGGAACTGTTTTTCCAATTGAAATAATAATTGAAGATGATAATTATTATAGTAGAAGCAGTTTTGTTAATCTTACGGTAGGTATTGTTCAAGATACGGATCCATTAGGTCCCAATCCTTATGGTTACTATATTTATGATTCTGAAGATACTGAATATGAGTTAGCTCCTGCTTATGAATGGATTGAAATTGATACAAATTATGGTGGAAATGGACAAGATTTAAATTTAACTGATGGTGGTGATGGTAATAATGCTACTAATAGTACTGAGATTGTTAGTTTACCATTTGAATTTAATTTTTATGGAGATACTTATAATGAAATTACGGTAAGCACAAATGGTTGGATTGCGCTAGGAAGAACAGATTTATTATCATTTAGAAATTACCCTATTCCAGGTGCAGGTGGACCAGCTCCAATGATTGCAGCTTTTTGGGATGATATGAAAACAAGCTCTGGCGGTGATGTTTTTTATAAAGCCTTTCCTGACGGATGTGAAAGTAACGATTGTGAATATGTCGTAATTGAGTGGTCAGATATGAGGACTAGAGATAATAACTCTGATGAAGATTTTCAGGCTATATTATATAATGGTAGTGATACTCCAACTGGAGATGGTGAAATAAAAATTCAATATAAAACTTTTAATAATACATCTAATGGTTACTACCCTGAAGGTGATAGACCAGATCATGGATGCTATGCAACTATTGGTATAGAAAATAAATATAGCAATGAAGGTTTGCAATATACTTTTAATAATCAATATCCAAGAGGTGCGTCTCGTCTTAGTGATGAAACAGCTATTTTCATTACTACACAATCTCCATTTATTTTTTATGGTGATGTAAATGGTGATGAAATATTGAATGTATTAGATGCTGTTTTACTTCTTTCGATGATATTGGGTCAATCCGAATTAGATTACACAGGTGATATGAATCAGGATGGTATTTTAAATGTCTTAGATGTAGTTATTTTGGTAGGCCTTATTCTTAGTTAATAAATTTTCTTTTATTTATTATTAAGTAAAAGTTTAAGATGGAAATAACTTTAATTATACTAGTAATTTGTGTTTTAGCTTTAGGTGTTATTGAATTTAGAATCCATAAGAATAGCTTATCTAGAATACCAATAAGAATCCATGTTAATGGTTCAAGGGGTAAATCTAGTGTTGTTCGTTTGATTGCTTCTGGATTAAGGTCTGGCGGCTTAAAAACTGTTGCCAAAACAACAGGAACTTCTCCTCGAATAATAGATGAATATGGTAATGATAAATATATACATCGTTTAAGGTCTGCTTCCATAGGCGAACAAATTTCCTTAATTAGGCGCTTTTCTAAAATTAGACCAGATGCTTTAGTTATAGAGTGTATGGCTGTTAATCCACAATATCAATGGATTTCAGAGCATAAAATTGTTAAATCAACTATTGGTGTTATGACAAACGTTAGACCAGACCATTTAGATGAAATGGGGATTTCAATAGACCAAATTACACATTCTATGGGCAACACTATTCCATTTAATGGTATTATGGTGACTTCAGAAGATAAACAATTAGAAATTTTAGAAGCTATTTCATCAGATAGAGATACTGATTTTTATTCTTGTAATACTATCGATTTATCTAATGAAGAAATTTCTAATTTTAGATATTTAGAACATAAAGAAAATATTAGTTTAGCAATCAAGGTATGTGAGTTATGTGGGGTAGATAGATTAATAGCTTTAGAGGGTATGCGTAACTGTAACCCTGATCCTGGTGCTTTAACTATATGGAAAATAAAGTATAAGAATGCTGGTTTTGAGTTTATTAATGCGTTTGCTGCAAACGATCCCGCATCAACTCTTAAGACTTGGAATATGATTAATGAAAGATTGAAAAGAGATAAATTTTCAATTTTTTTAAATACTCGCTTAGATAGGCAATATAGAACAGTGCAATTAATTGATTTAATTTTTAATAAATTAAAGCCAGAAGTTTTAGTTTTAAGAGGAGAAAATTTTCCTTCCGAGTTAAAAAAAATATCAGATAAAAATAAAAATATTACTATTTATAAATTTCCTTATTCTATTAAACAGGAAGAATTAATTAAATTTATGGATAAGACTTTACCTGGTTTTGTTGTTTTAGGAGTAGGAAATATAGTTGGGTGGGGTGAAATTTTAATGAGACAATTAAAGGAATTTAAAGTTGATTGAGAATTCGCAATTTATAGGTATAGCTATAGGGATAGGGATGTGTTTAAGCTTATTTCTAACAGAAACTTTAGGTGTTACTGCTGGAGGAGTAATTGTACCTGGATATATAGCTTTATACTTGCATGAACCATTTAAGATTGTAGTAACATTTGCTATTGCCATATTAGTTGTTTTGATAATTAAAATTTTATCTAATTTTATTTTTGTATATGGGAAAAGAAGGTTGGTATTAAGTTTAATGTTAGGATTCTTTTTCGGCTATCTTTCAAAAATTTATTTTAATCCTAGTTTATATACTTTTATGGAATTTGATTTATCTTCAATTGGTAATATAATTCCAGGATTGATAGCTAGTTGGATGGACCGACAAGGGACAATTAAAACAATAAGCGTTATTATGATTATTGCTATATCAACTAGATTAATTATGATTATAATTAGTGGAGGTTCTTTTTATGTTTAGACCTTCAATTCAAAAAACTAGAGTTTTAGTTGTTATCGCAATAATTAACATATTTATTTATTATTTTGTTTCATCTTCGATTGTTACTGATAAAGCATCTGATTATGATTTAAAAATTGAATCTGCAAATAAAATGAAAAATGCATTAGATGTTTTAAAAAAGTATGGTAGAAAGTACCCTTTTTTATCTAGAGATCCTTTTGACACTAGATTAGTATTTTTAAACACAGAAACAAGTCCTCTTTTAACTGATATTGGTAAATATGAAGCTAAATCTACAGTTTTAAAGCCAAATTTTTCTGCTTTGATAATAAATGAGTTTACCGAAGCTGGCTTATCTAAAGGAGATACCGTTGCTATATCAATGACAGGTTCAATGCCTGGAGCTAATATTGCAGTTTTAATGGCATGTGAATCTATGGGTTTAAATTATGTTTCAATCTCATCTTTAGGTGCATCTAGTTGGGGTGCTACGGATATGAATTTATCATGGCCAAAAATGGAAAAAATTCTTCATGATAAAAAATTTATTAAACATGTCAGTAATAAATTTACATATGGTGGTGCAGCTGATTATTTAAAAAAAGGAACACGATATAGAAAAATATATGGAGGAGACAAAAAAAGAGAAAGTTTAGATAGTTTAATGTTATCTCTTTATCCAAATAAGAGCTTAGATGAATTATTTATTTTAAATGGTCTATCAGATAAAGAGGTACTTAATGACTCATTAGGTGGAATTTTAAAAACTAGCATTAATCAAAGAATAGATTTATATAAAAATAATTGTGCTGATAATACTTTGTCTTGTTATAAGGTTTATATAAATATTGGTGGAGGTGTTGCTAGTTTTGGATTTAAGGGCAAAAATAAATTAAAGGAAAATTATGGTTTCGTTAAGTCAAGTACTGTTGCTGAGCTTCTTCCTTCATTTGAAAAAAGATCAAGTGTTATTTCAAAATTTTGTGAGTTTGATATCCCTATTGTAAATCTTATAGAGGTTGAAAAATTAATAAAGGGTACTGATATAGGCTACTTTAATCAATCTATCGTAGATGATTTAGATATGGTTGGTAATGGAAAATGGGATGAAGATGGATTTAAATGGAATCAAGATTTGAATGGTAATGCAGAAATTTTTAATGATGACAATAATAATGGTTTTTGGGATAAGGATGAATTTTTTTTAGATCAAGATGGCTTGGTTGATATAGGTAAGGGTAATCTTTATTATACGCAAAAATTTAATATGTTAATAGTTTGGTTTGGTCTTTTAATTTGTTTGGGTAGTACTATTTATGTTGGCTTTGTAAGTTATAGACAAATAAGTAATCAGATGAGAAATTATGATCCTAATAGTTAGATTGCTTTGTCCGCTTATATTATTTTCATTTATTTTCTGTTTAGAAATGCCTACAGTATTCAAGTATGAAATTTCTGTAGGCTATGATGATAATTTTATGCGTTTTTCAGATATGGAAAAAAACACTTATCATATTGAAGAAAACACTCAAAATGATTATTTAGGAGATTCAAATACGTATGATTCTGATATATTATCTTCGTCTATACAGATAAAATTATCTCCTAAATTTTTAGATTCTTATAAAACAAATTTTATTTTTAAAACAAAATATAATTATTATGGTAGCTCCGAATTAAAGTCATATTTTTCTCTACTAACTAGATTTGAGATAAAATTAGCTTCCTATTCATGGATAAAATTTTCATATTCATTATTACCTGATTATTATTTGAGGACATATATTGATAGGGACTTGGTTCCAATTGATTATTATCCGTGTTATTTTTCAAATGAAAATATATACATATCATACTCTCATAAACTTCCTATATCTAAAACGTGGGCTGATTATAGGTTTGTAATTAACAATCAATTTTATAATAAATATTTTACTGAATTTGATAGTAAAATATATGGGGTTGAGTTGACTTTAAAATCAAAAAAAATCAAATCTTATTACTCCGCTTTAACTTTTTTATATTATAATTCTGATAATATTTCATATGACGCATCACAAATGATTGAATCTGCCAAAATGGATCGTTCTTATATTAGAAATGGAGTCAAAATTCATATTAAAAAAACATTTAAGAATTTATTTTTATCTAATATTGGATTTAAATTTTATTTCAATCATAGGTATTATGATTTAGATTCTTGGTTTTATAATGCTGATAACTGGAAGGCTTATTTTGATTACGACTTCAGGTTAGAAGCATCTAAAAAAATCAATAAATCAATTGATGTTGGTATTGGGATGAGACATTTTTCAAGAGATGTAGATTCCTCCAATAATTCTGAAGTTTCTTGGGTTGAAGGATATAAAAGTCATAAAAGAAATGAATTGTGGTTAAAGTTAATTTATAATTTTTAAATTTAGATAGAGGTAGAAATGAAATTATATATATTTATATTATCCGTTTTATTATTTTCATGCATAGAACAAGTTGATCCAGAAAATAATAATGTTGTAGAATTAGTTTATTATGCTGATACTCATGGCGAAGCTATGGGTTCAGATATTACTGAAAGCTCAAT
>CETH01047852.1_pt1 | contig 12146 bp, 11 predicted proteins | sample 361461 | NCBI WGS metagenome assembly CETH01 (sample SAMEA2622695, study PRJEB7988) | marine metagenome | isolation source: saline water (ENVO:00002010), including
ACTGACTAATGGTTGAATTAGAGAACAAATATCAGATTGGAAAAAGAAGGTTTGGTGTTAACTGGGTTGGCGCTTACACATTATATATCAAGGAAACTTTAAGGTTTCTATCAGTTTTAGGCCAAACAGTTATTGGACCAGTAATTACTGCAATACTTTTTCTTTTAGTTATATCTTTAGCTTTAGGTGAAGATAGACCAAATGTTTTAGGTGTAACATTTATTGAGTTTCTCGCGCCGGGTTTAATTGCTATGCAAGTTATACAGCAAGCTTTTTCACATTCATCTTCTTCACTTTTAATGGGAAAGGTAATGGGAAATATTGTTGATCTCATTGGAGCACCATTATCGTCTGCCGAAGTAACATTAGCCGTTATTTTGGCTTCAATAACAAGATCTCTAATAATCTCAATTATTTCAATAATTCTGCTTTCCCTGGTAATTGAAATAGAAATAAAACATTATTTTATTTTTATTACCTACTTATTTTTAAGCTCTTTTATCATGGGTGCAGTTGGTTTCATTGCAGGATTATGGGCAGATAAATTTGATAATATGGCAACTGTTACAAATTTTATAATTGTTCCTTTATCTTTCTTGTCAGGAACTTTTTATTCTGTTGAGAGACTTCCTCATTTTTTAAATATGCTAAGTCAATACAATCCTTTTTTTCATATGATTGATGGATTTAGATATTCATTTATAGATAATATGGATGGATCAATTGAATTTGGTCTGATTTATTTACTTATTCTCTCAATTATAACTTGGTTTATTGCATATTATCTTTATAAAAAAGGATATAAAATTAAATCATAATAAACTAATGAGCTCATTGGTCAAAAATTACAATAGAAGAAAAATTGCTTTTAAAAAAGGAAAAGGAAGTTTTCTATATTCAACTAACAATAAAAAATACCTTGATTTTATCCAAGGTATAGCAGTGAATTCCCTTGGTCATGCTAATCCATATTTGATAAAAGCTATAAATAAACAAGCGAAGAAAGTTTGGCATGTGTCAAATGCATTTTTAATTCCCGAAGGAGAAAAACTTGCTAAAAGGCTTTCACAAAAAACTTTTGCTGATAAGGTAATTTTTCAAAATTCTGGAACAGAAGCAACTGAAGCAGCAATTAAAGTTGCAAGAAGATATTTTTATTCTAAAGGCAAACCAAATAAAAATAGAATTTTGTGCATAAAAAATTCATTTCATGGTAGAACCATTGCAGCAATATTTGCAAGTGGATCAAAAAAAATGACAGAGGGTTTTGGACCTAAAGTTCCAGGATTCGACCATATTGAATTTAAAAAATTTAAACCAAGATTTCCAAATATCAGAAAAAAGATAAAGAAAAATACCGCAGCAATAATGGTAGAGACTATAATGGGTGAGGGAGGTATTAAGACTATACCTGAAAAATGTCTCAGATATTTAAGAAAAATTTGTAATGAAAAAAAGATATTATTAATTTTAGACGAGGTACAATGTGGAATAGGTAGAACTGGGAACTTTTTTGCATTTGAAGAATCAAAAGTAAAGCCTGATATTGTCCCGATAGCAAAAGGAATCGGCGGTGGTTTTCCAATAGGTGCAGTTTTAATGACAAAAAAAGTTGCAAAATCAATGAGTCCAGGTAGCCATGGTTCAACTTTTGGAGGAAATCCATTAGCAATGAGCGTAGGAAATGCAGTTTTGGATCAAATTTTTAAAAAAGGATTTCTTAAAAACTTAATAAAAATATCAAAATATTTTTATAAAGAACTAAATAAAATTAAAAAAGATTATCCAAAAATTATTAGAGAAATAAGAGGTAAAGGCTTATTAATTGGAATACAATTACATTTTGATCAAACACAATTTATTAAATCTTTAGAGAGAAATTATTTATTAACAATTAGAGCTGCAGATTGTGTAATAAGAATTTTACCACCTTTAAATGTAAAAAAAAATGAGATTGATTTAGCCTTAAAAATAATAAAAAAAGTTTGTGATGAGTATAATCAAAAATGAAAAACTTTATTAATATAAAAGATATATCAGTTAGAGATTTAAGAAAAATTTTGAACGATGCTAAAAAAAGAAAAAATAAAAGAAAAAAATTAAATACTCTTGATGTTGACAACGATAAACCATTAAAAGGGAAATTAATAATTCAAATGTATGAAAAGCAAAGCTCTAGAACTCGTCTTAGTTTTTATCTTTCAATAGTTCAATTAGGCGGTGGATCAATAACTATCAAGGCAAATGAATTACATTTAGGAAAAGGTGGTGAAACTTTAGCAGATACGGCAAAAATTTTGTCAACCTATGGTGATGGATTTCTGCTTAGAACAGATAATGATAAAAAAATTGAAGACTTTAGTCATAATTTAAGTATTCCCATCATAAATTTATTAAGTCCAAGCTCTCATCCTTGCCAAGTTCTTTCTGATATATTTACTATTGAAGAAGTTAAAAAAAAAAATATATCAAAATTAAATATATGTTGGGTAGGAGATTGTAACAATGTTTTAAATAGTTTAATAGCTACTTCAGTAAAATTTAAATTTAATTTACATGTTGCGTGTCCAAAGAATTATAGACCACCTAAATTTGTTATGCATTGGGTAAAAAAAAATAAAAGAAAAATATATTTTTTTACAGATCCAATAAAAGCAGTTAAAAATGCTGATGTAATATTTTCGGATAAAGTGGTATCTTTAAATGATAAAGTAAATAGAAAAAAAAAAATGAAAGATTTTAAAAATTATAAAATTAATTCGAATTTAATGAAGAAAACAAACAAGAAATCTACAATATTTCTTCATTGTCTTCCTAGAGGAAATGAGGTCACAGAAAATGTTTTTTTAGGCAAACAATCTAAAGTTTGGCAACAAGCTTTGAATAGAACTCATGTCCAGAAAAGTATATTATTATATTGTTTTGGAAAATTAAGGTAGTGGTTTTGGATTTGCACTATTTTGATTAAGATATAAAATTACAGAGGCTCTATCTTTCTCACTTTTTAGTCCAGCAAATCCCATTTTATTTCCACTTATCCATGAAGATGGTTTTATTAAAAAACCATTCATTTCTTCCCAATTCCACTCTTTTCCATAAGAGGTTAAGGCTTTAGAATATTTATAATCAGTTACTGCACCGACAGGTCTAAACATTACATTCCATAACTTTGGGCCAATATTATTTTTGCCTCCTTCTTTAATACTATGGCAAGCTTTACATTTTTTAAAAACCTTTTCTCCATGTGCTGCATCCCCTAATGCTAGTAAAGCTGATATATCTAATGAAGCTTCAACAGTTGCTTGAGATGTTAAACCCTCAGGTGCTTCTACTTTATAAGCGATAATATTTTTTTCATCTTTATCAAAAATTACATCAGAAATTTTCCCAATACCAAAAACTACCAATATTGTTACTAAAATTGCAGTTAAAATTTTATTTATTTCAAAAAAATTCATTTATATTTATAATAATCAATGTCATTCATATAACATGATAGTTATTAAAAAGCCTAAATATTTAATTAAACAATTTGCGTCTCTTGGACGCATAATTTATCAATAAATACAATGACTAAAACAATAGTTTTAATACCATCAAGGCTTTCTGCTTCAAGATTACCTCGAAAACCTCTTTTAAAGATTAATGGACTTTCAATAATTTCAAGTGTTTTTAAAAAAGCTAAAGAGGCAGATATAGGGGAGGTATATGTTGCTACTGAAGATAAAGAAATTTTAGATGACGTTCAATTAAATGGTGGAAATGCAATTTTAACAAGTAATAAACATAAAACGGGCTCTGATAGAATTTATGAGTGTTATGAAAAGTTGGATTTAAAAAATATAGACTATATTATTAACCTTCAAGGTGATGAACCAAATATAGATATAGATGATTTGAGACATCTTAATAAGCTAATTGAAGCAAATAATATTGAAATGGGAACATTAGCTGCAGAAATTGAAAATCAGTCTAAACTTAACAATAAAAATATTGTTAAAGTAATTACAGATAAAAAAATTACTAATGAAAATTTTACAACTGCAATTGATTTTAAAAGAACATTAAATGAAACAAAATTAAATATTTACCATCATATAGGGGTATATGCCTATAAACCTGAGATTTTAAAAAAAATAATTAAATTAGAACAAACAAATAGCGAGATTGAAAATAAATTAGAACAGTTAAGAGCAATAGAAAATGGAATAAAAATTAATGTTGGACTAGCAAAATTTTGCCCTATTGGTGTCGATACGATGGAAGATTATCTAGCATTAAAAAAAAAATTGGAATATAACTCCTGAAATGAAAATTGCTTATCAAGGTGTTGCAGGTAGTTACAGTGAAAGTTGTGCTAAGGAAAAATATCCAGATTGTGAGACAATTCCGTGTAAAACTTTTGATGAGTGTTTTGAAAAAGCTAATAGCGACAATTCTGTAAAAGCAATTATACCTGAATCTAATAAAACTACAGGAAATATAGGTGTAGAATATCTAATATTTAAATATAGATTAAATATCTTTGCAGAGCATTTTTTTCCAATCAATCATAATCTCTTAGGTATACCTGGGTCAAAATTGGGTGATGTTAAGGATGTTTATTCTCATGCGCAAGCTTTAAGCCAATCATCTATATTTATAAGAAAAAATAAATTTAATGAAAATGTGAGAGCAGACACTGCGGGATCTGCAAAATATATTTCAGAGGCTAAAGATAAATCAAAAGGAGCAATATCCTCTAAACTAAGTGCAGATATATATAATTTAGAAATTTTGGAGGCAAATATCCAAGATGAAAAAGAAAATGTTACGAGATTTTTGATTATGCAGAAGGATATATTTCAACCTGAATTAAAGGATAAAAAATATATAACATCTTTATTATTTAAACTAAAAAGTAAAGCAGGAGCACTTTATAGTGCTCTTGGAAGTTTTACCCTTAATGGTGTAAATTTAACAAAATTACAAAGCTTTCCTGAAAAAAATTCATTTTCATCTTATTTTTTTTTGTGTGAACTTGATGGACACATTGAAGATACAAAAGTAAAAAACTCTTTAGAAGAGTTGGGACTTCATTGCGATGATATGCACGTGCTAGGTGTTTTTCAAGCTGATAAATATAGGGATAAATAATTGATTACTTTTCTTGTAGAATAAGAATCTTTACTGTTATAATACATTTTGGAGGCTAGAGGTGGACGCTGCTTGAACCCGACCAGATCCTAACGGAAGCAATCGTAGAGACAGTTGTTTAGGTTCTAGTCTCCTAAAAATTTATTTATATGAATAAAAATTTAAAAGTTTTAGCACTCAAATATCGACCAAGGACATTTAAAGACTTAATAGGCCAAGAAATTATTTCTGAAACAATTTATAATTCTATAAAACATAATAAGTCAGCAAATGCATATTTATTTACTGGCATAAGAGGTGTTGGAAAAACTACCATCGCAAGAATAGTTGCTAAAGCATTAAACTGTATAAATGGCATAGATAATTTGTGCAGCGAAAATCTTTGTGAAAATTGCGAGTCAATTAGTAATTCAAATCATATTGATATTTTAGAAATGGATGCAGCAAGCAAAACTGGGGTGGATGACGTAAGAGATTTAATTGAGTTTTCTAGATATGGACCAACTAGCGCAAAGTATAAAATTTTTATAATTGATGAAGTTCATATGTTAAGCAAACAAGCTTTTAATGCTCTTTTAAAAACACTTGAAGAACCACCAGATTATTTAAAATTTATTTTTGCGACTACAGAAATTAAAAAAATTCCTGTAACAGTAATTTCAAGATGTCAAAGATTTGATCTATCAAGAGTTAATTCTAATGATTTATTTAAATTTATTAAAGAAGTTAAAATTAAAGAAAAAGGAAATATAAATGATGAAGCTTTAAAATTAATTGTAAAAATATCTGAGGGGTCAGTCAGAGATGCTTTATCCCTTTTAGATAGAGCGCTTTTAAGTCAAGACGAAACAAATGAACTTAGTTTGAATGAAGCACAAAAAATATTTGGATATTTTGATAAAAATTACTTAATAAATTTATTTAAATTCATATTAAAAGGAAATGAAGAGGGGACTATCAATTCTTATAGATTAATTTATTCACAGGGTGTAGATCCAAAGGTTTTTTTAAATGACTTCTTAGAAATACTTTACTATATTAAAAATATTTCATTTATTAAACTAGAAGGAACAAACTTTTCTTTAAACGATGAGGAATTTAAAGAAATTGAGTTATTATCAAAAGAAATTAATCCTGAAATTTTGTTATTATTTTGGCAGTTTACGATTAAATCTTTAGATGAACTTAATATTGTTTCAAATCAAAATTTATCTATCGAGATGTTTTTAATAAGGTTGCTTTACCTTAAAGAAAAAAAAATTTTTAATAAAGTAGAAACCTCTGATTTAAATATAAAAAGTGACATTAAAAAAACAAAAAAAGTTGATCAAATAAAAATAGAAGATGAGAATAAAGAAATCAAAAATAAGACTATAAGTCAAATAAAAAACTTTTCCCAAGAAGAAACTTTAAAATCACTTTCTAAAATAGAGTCAAGATCAAAAATAAATGAAATAAAAAATTTTGATAATTTAATTCAATTTTGTAATAATAAAAAAGAATTAAAGCTAAAATATGAACTTGAAACAAATGTAAGTCTAGTAAGTTTTACTGAAAATAGAATTGAAATTTCATTTAATGAGAATCTGGACAAAGAATTTGTAAAAGAATTATCATTAAAATTATTTGAATGGACAGGAAAAAGATGGATTATTACTTTTTCAAAAGAAAAAGGACAATTATCAAAAAAACATAAACAAAAACTTGATAGATCTAAATTAATTAAAGTTGCAAAAGAAGAAAGTGTTTATAAAAAATTTTTAGAATCCTTTCCTGATGCGGAATTAATCGATGTAAAAATGAAAGATGATCAAAAATGACAGACTTTAGTAAAATTTTAGATAAAGCTAAAGAGCTTGAAAATAAAATGAAAGAAAGCCAAGAAAAAATAAAAAATATAAGCGCAACAGGTATTTCAGGAGCAAATTCAGTAAAAATAACTCTTAATGGTGATGGAGAAATTACAAAAATATATCTATCTGATGAAATTTTAAAAGAAGAAAAAGGGATTATTGAAGACTTAATTAAGGCAGCACATAATAATGCTAAATCTGACTTAAAAACTAAAACCTCTGAAGAAATTTCAAAAACTACAAGTGGATTTGGAATACCAGGTTTTAAGTGGCCTTTATAAACCTATGCAAAATATACCTGAAATTGATGAACTGATAAAGCTAATTTCAAAACTTCCAGGACTCGGACCAAAATCAGCAAAAAGAATTGTATTAAAGTTAATAAATAATCGTGAAGAATTAATTAAACCAATGGCAAAAAATTTAGCAGACATTTATAAAGATGTATCAAGATGTAAAAATTGTGGTTCTTTAAAATCAAATTCAAAAGGGTGTAATGGATGTGAAAATAACAAAAATAAGTATAATAAAATTTGTGTAGTAGAGAATATAGCTGATCAGTGGAGCATAGAAAGTTCTAGTGTATATCAGGGTTATTTCCATATTCTTGGAGGCACACTTTCGTCGTCAAATAACGAAAAAAAAGAGGATTTATTAATTAATTCTTTAGCTGAAAGAGTAAAAAAAGAAAATTTTGATGAAGTAATTTTAGCAACAAGTGCAACGGTCGAAGGTCAAACTACTGCGTTTTATATTCAAGATAGTTTAAAAAATATTAATGTAAAAATCTCAAAACTGGCCCAAGGACTTCCAATCGGAGGTGAAATTGAAAATTTGGATGATGGAACTTTAATTTCTGCATTTAAAAATAGGAAGAAATTTGATGCAAAAAGTTAATCTTTTTTTAGTAGTCTATTTAGATGAAGTATTGGTTCAGTATATCCAGAAGGTTGAGCTTTACCATGAAAGACTAATTCACAAGCAGTTTTAAAAGCGGTAGATTTATCGAATTCATCAGACATTGGCTTGTAAGGTGAATGTCCTTTCATGCTTGGGTCCTTAAGATTTTGATTATCTACAATCTTAGCCATTTTTTTCATTATTTCTAAAACATGCTTTTTACTGCATATACCATGATGTAACCAATTTGCGATATGTTGACTACTTATTCTACAGGTAGCTCTATCCTCCATTAAGCCAACCCCATTTATATCAGGCACTTTTGAGCATCCAACAGATTGATCTATCCATCTTACTACATAACCCAAAATTCCTTGTGCATTATTTTTAAGCTCCATAGTTATTTCTTCAATAGACCAATCAGCTTTTTTTGCTACTGGTATATTTAGAAGATCGTCCAATTTAGATGTTTTTCTTTTTAATAAGTCCTTTTGTTTCGAAAATACGTCTACGTCATGATAATGCAAAGTGTGAAGCGCAGCGGCAGTTGGCGAGGGTACCCATGCGCAATTAGCTCCTGATAAAGGGTGAACAATTTTTTGTTTCATCATTTCTTTCATCAAATCTGGTGCTGGATACATACCTTTACCTATTTGACATTTTCCAGAAAAACCACATGCTAATCCAACTTCTACATTATTATTTTCGTAAGCCCGTATCCATTTTGATGATTTCATATCTGCTTTTTTTATCATTGGGCCAAATTCCATTGATGTATGAATTTCATCTCCCGTTCTATCTAAAAATCCTGTATTAATGAAAAATATCCTATTTTTTAATGCTCTAATGCATTCTTTTAAATTAATTGAGGTTCTTCTTTCTTCGTCCATAACTCCACAAAGTATTTGATTTTTTTTGAGATTTAAAACTTTTTCAACTTTTTCAAAAATCAAATTTGTAAATTTACATTCTTCTGGTCCATGCATTTTAGGTTTAACTATATAAATCGAGTTTACTCTGGAGTTCCCCCTTTTTTTAAAGTCATGAAGGCATGCAGTAGCAGTTATAAAAGCGTCTAGTATTCCTTCAGGGCATTCAGACCCATCTTTTAAAAGTATTGCCGGATTTGTCATAAGATGCCCGACATTTCTATTTAAAAGCAATGATCTTCCATGTAATTTTAAATTTTTGCCTCTTTTTGAGATGTAATTACGATCTTGATTTAGCTTTCTTAATATTCTTTTTCCATTTTTTACAAATTCGTTACTAAGATCACCTTTCATTAAACCAAGCCAATTTCGGTACCCCTGAACTTTATCTTCAGCATCTACTGCCGCAACACTATCCTCATGGTCGCAAATCGTCGATATTGCAGACTCTAAAATAATGTCGTGTATTTTTATTTTATCTTGATTTCCATCTGGATTATTAATTTCCATATCCCCACTTTGATCAAATAAAATATCTATATGAAGGTTATTATTAATAAATAGAAGAGAGCTTAGTTTATTAAATTTTTTTTTATAACCTACAAATTGTTCATAATTTTTGAGTTTTAAATCTAATTTATTTTTTTTAACCTCAGGAATTTTTGTCAGATCTTTCCAACTTTTTTTATTTAAAGGAACATACTTATCAAGTAGTTTTCGGGCATAATCTATTACTTTTTTACCTCTTATTGGATTGTAGGTTTTACCTTTTACAGCTCCGTCAGTTTCAGGAATTATATCTGTTCCATACAAACTATCGTATAAGCTGACCCATCTAGCATTTGCAGCATTAAGTAGAAATCTTGCATTGGAGACTGGACAAACAAGTTGAGGACCACAAATATCTGAAATTTCTCTATCTACATTTTTTGTTTTAATTTTAAAATTTTTACCTGGAGTAACCAAATAATTAATTTTTTTTAGAAATTTTTTATACTCTTTTAAATTAAATTTTTTACCTTTATTTTCTAAATGCCATGAGTCTATTGATTTTTGTAATTTTTCTCTAATATCAATCAAATTTTTATTTTTAGGCGCAAGTTCATGTGCATATTTATTAAAACCTTTCCAAAATTTATCAGTGCTAATTTTAGTTCCTGGTAATAATTCTTTATTAATAAACTCTGCTAAATTTTCTGAAACTGATAGATTTTCTATTTTTAGATATTTCTTGTTCATATTGAGTATATAAATATTATTTTTGTATTAGTCTAACTTTTTGGCGATAAAATAGGCAATTTATCATTAATAATTATGATTTTTACCATTTTCTTGCCTATTTTTGTTTTATAAAAGATATAGAAAAAATGAAAAATTATTTAAATTTTGAAACTGAAATAAAAAATTTAGAAGTTGAATTAGATAAGTTAAAAGATCCATACAACCAAGAGGGATTGTCTGAAGTTGATACTAATAAAATTTCTAACCTTCAAAAAGAAATTGATATAAAACTTAAGGAGGTTTATTCAAATCTAGATCCTTGGCAAACGGCTTTAGTTGCAAGGCATGAAGATAGGCCAAAAGCTAAAATTTTTATAGATAATCTTTTTGAAGATTTTATATCTTTGGCAGGTGATAGATTTTATGGAGAAGACAAATCAGTCATCTGTGGTTTTGCAAAATTTGAGAATAAATCGGTTTTAGTTATTGGCCAAGAAAAAGGAGAAGATTTAGAAAAAAGAATAGAAAGAAATTTCGGAATGATGAGACCTGAGGGATATAGAAAATCAATTAGATTAATGAAGCTTGCAAATAAATTCAAAATTCCTGTAATTTCATTTATAGATACACCAGGCGCATATCCAGGAGTAGGAGCTGAGGAGAGAGGTCAAGCTGAAGCTATAGCTAAATCAATTGAATGCTGTATGGAGCTTACGGTTCCAACAATTTCTATTATTATTGGAGAAGGAGGATCAGGTGGTGCAATCGCACTTGCATCCTCAAGTAAAGTTTTAATGTTAGAAAATTCCATTTATTCAGTAATATCTCCAGAAGGATGTGCTACTATTTTATGGAGAGATCCAAAAAAAACTTTGGAAGCTTCAAAGGCAATGAGATTATCTGCAAAAGATTTATTTAATTTAAAAATTATCGACGAAATTATCCCTGAACCTCTGGGAGGAGCTCATAGAGATAAAGATTTAATTTTAGAAAATGTCAAAAAATCAATAAGAAATAATCTAGAATCTTTTGCGGATATGTCTAAAGACGAGATCTTGTCGCAAAGAAAAAATAAATTTTTGTCAATTGGAAGAGGCCGAGGTTTTGTTCGTACTTCAAATTTTAAAGATAATTTATCAATGAAAACTGGTTTTATAAATCAAGTTACAAATAATATTTTAAAATATAAAAATTATTTCTTTGTCTCTTTAATTGTTATTTTATTAATATTATCTTTTTATTTATTATAAGCTACCACAACAACGCTTATATTTTTTCCCAGATCCACAAAAGCAAGGTTCATTTCTGCTCATTTTTTTTCCAATAAATCTAGGGTCGACTTTTGTAGGCTCTTCTTCTCTCTCCTCACTTTTTTCAGCGATTGTAATATTTAATAAAATAGTAATTAAATCTGATTTAAGTTTAAATAATAAATTTTCAAATAAAGAAAATGCTTCCTTTTTATATTCTATTAATGGGTCTCTATTTCCATAAGATCTTAATCCAATAACGCCCCTTAATTGTTCTAGATATTGTATATGAGACTTCCAGTTTTGGTCGATCAGTTGTAATAGTATTCTTTTTTCTAACTCTTTTGCTTGATTTTTTCCTAATTTTTCCTCTCTTTCGGACCGCTTGTTAGCAAACTTATCTTTAATTTGTTTTTCAAAATTTTCATCATTAAGTTCTAGAATTGAGTTTATGTCTTTTTCATCAAATGACTTACCCAAAATAGATTTTATCTGAGTAGCCTGATCACTATTTTTATCTTTTGATAAATTTAATTTTTTTAATTCTATTAATTTAATTATAATTTCTTTTAAGAATTCATCAGAATACTCAAATGAATTTTTTTCACTAATAATATTATTTCTTTGTCCAAATATTACCTTCCTTTGATCATTCAGTACATTATCAAATTTTAGTAAAGTCTTCCTAATATCAAAATTTCTAGCCTCAACCTTTTGTTGTGCTCGCTCTAGCGCTTTATTAATCCAAGGATGATCGATACTTTCACCGTCTTTAAGACCTAGTTTTTCCAATATATTATTCATCGACTCTGAACCAAAAATTCTCATTAAATCATCTTCAAGACTTACAAAAAATA
>CETH01077415.1_pt1 | contig 12142 bp, 12 predicted proteins | sample 361461 | NCBI WGS metagenome assembly CETH01 (sample SAMEA2622695, study PRJEB7988) | marine metagenome | isolation source: saline water (ENVO:00002010), including
TGGCCCTGAGAATATTCGTAAAGCTATTGAATTACTTCACCCTACTCGTTTGGGACACGGGGTTAGATCAATTGAAGATTTAAATCTTATTAACTATATTAAAGATAAGAATATAGTCTTAGAAACATGTCCAACCAGTAATATTGCTACTAAAATATACAATAGCTATAAAGATCATCCTGTTAAAGAGTTGTTTGATAAAGGTGTAAAGATTACAGTAAATTCAGATGATCCGCCATTTTTTAATGCCTCAATTGCAGGAGAATATGAAGTTATGCGTAGTTTAGGATTAAATGATGAAGAATTAAAATCTCTTACAAAAAATGCCATTGATAGTGCATTTTGTAAAGAAGAAATAAAAAAAGAATTATTAGGTAAAATTTAAATCAAGGATGATAATTTTACTTTAGGTCTTGCACCATAGTGTGAGATCACTTCTGAAGCAGCAATTGAAGCTAATCTTCCAGATTCTTCTAGACTTTTTTCATGAGTATATCCAAATAAAAAACCAGCAGCATATAGATCACCTGCACCTGTTGTATCTATTACCTGAGAAACTGATTTTGGCTTTATTTCTATGACTTGATTGCCATTAATAATTAATGAACCTTTTTCTCCCATAGTTAAAATGGAAAGAATATTTAATGATTTAGCATAAGCAATACCATCCTCTATGTTATTTGAATTAACCATTGAACTAAATTCATCATTGTTTCCAAATAAAATATCTATGTTGTTTTTAATTAAACTTTTATAAGATTCTCTATGACGATCAACGCAAAATAGATCGGATAAAGTAAATGCTATTTTTTGATTGTCAGCCTTACAAATATCAACCATTTTTTTCATTGCTTGTTTTGCGTTTTCATTATCCCATAAATACCCTTCAAGATATGCTACTTGATGATTTCTAATATTTTGTTCTTTTATATCTTCTGGACTAATTAAAGTTCCTGCCCCTAAATATGTGCACATTGTTCTAGTTCCATCATTCTCAACAAAAATTGTACAACATCCAGTTGAGACTCTAGGAGAAGTAAATCCAAGAGGAAAATTTAAACCTTCTTTAATCATATCTTCTTGTAAATACTTGCCTATTTCATCTTTTTTAATTTTTCCTATAAAGCTTCCATTGCCTCCAAATGAAGCAATACCAAACATGGAGTTTCCCACAGAACCACCACCAACCATTTTTGTAATTTGATATTTTTTGTGAAGATTATTTTTAAGATCTTCATCAATTAAATTCATTGAGTCACGGTTTAAGTTATTATTAATTATTTCTTCTTTTGATGATGGTATTAGGGCATCAACCATAGCGTTGCCTATTCCAACTACATTTAGTTTTTTATTCATAATTGCTTTCTCTCATAATATAAAAAAATAAATAAATTTATATTAAAATTTTTTTAAATGGATTTATTTTTTGAATAAACAGGTATAATTTGAACTAAAATAACTCCCAAAAATATACAAATGCAACCGATTATCTTAAAATTATCTAGAGTTTGCCCCATAATTATCCATCCTGCTATGGCAGCAAATACAGCTTCCATAGATAGTATAATAGCTGCTGGTGCTGGATTAGCCTTACTTTGAGCAATAATTTGTATAGTGTATGAAATACCTGTAGATAACACTCCGCAGTATAAAATTTCAATCCATTCTAATTTTATTTTCGATATAGTTGGAGTTTCGAATAATATAGCAATAAAAAAAGAAAATATTACCACTATAAAATATTGAATAGATGCAAAACTAAATGGACTATAAAATTTTTTCATAAAAACATCTATTAGAATAATATGTATTGCAAAAAAAACACCTGACAAAAATAATAAAGTATCATACATTTTAATTTCTGATGATTGATTTGATGTTAGTAAATATGAACCATAAATACACAGCAATACTGCAAACCAAGTGATCCAATAAATTTTTGACTTAAAAAAAAATCTTGATATTATTGCAACAATTGGAACATATAAGGTGGTTAAAAAAGATGCATTTGCTACTTGTGATTTTAACAGGGCATATTGTTGTAAATTCATTCCTACAAAAAAAACTGAACCAGTAATTACAGAAATTATTAATAATTGTTTGTTTTTTAAAACTATAATCAATGTCTTTTCATAAAATATAGCAATTGGTAAAACTATTAAAAAACCTAAAAATGTTCGTGAAAAGCTAAAAGTAAATGGGCCAATATTGTCCATTCCCATAGCTTGACTTACGAAAGCTGTTCCCCAAATAAAAGAAGCAAAAAGTAAAAGAATGTTAGCCCTAGTGTGGCTCATAGGACACTATTGTTTGTTTAGTTGTTTGGCTTTTTCTTTATTTGACCACCAAGACTCTATTACAAGTCCATATAGAGGAATTTCTTCAGGATATTCTAAAAAATTCCAATAACCTATTCTATCAATATTGCTATGATGTTTTGGTATAACATAATGTCCCCATAGTAAGACTCTATCTAAAGCATGAACCGCAGCTGTTAATTCTTCTCTGGATTTTGCCCCAATAAGTTTTTCGATCAAAAAATCAACTACTTCACTATCCACGCCAGCGTAGTTTTTACTTCCCTCTTTTTTGCCTACTTCAGAACCCCAATAAAACTGTTGTTCATTTCCAGGACTCAAGCTTACTCTCCAAGTATTGCTTATCATGTCAAAATCATAATTAAGAAGTCTTGATTGATATTGAGAAGAATCTACTATTCTTACTTCCATTGTAATTCCTAAAGTTTTTAAAGTTTTTTGAAAAGCCAATCCTATTTTTTCTAAAGATGGGCTTATTATAAGGAATTCAAATTTAAATTCTTCACCATCTTTCATTAACTTATTATTTTCTATTTTCCAACCTTCATCAGATAATATTTGTTTAGCTATTTTTAAATTTTCTCTTGGCATTCCAGAACCATCAGATTCAGGAGCTTGATATGTTTTTGTAAATATTTCATTAGGAAGTTGAGACTTCCAAGGATTTAATAATTCTAATTCAAGTTCAGAGGGTAATCCTCTAGAAGCTAAAGGAGAATTCTCAAAATAACTATTTGTTCTTTTATATGCCCCGTCATACAGCACTTTATTCACCCAATTAAAGTCATAGGCATAACTTAAAGCCTGTCTTACTTTAGGATTACTAAAAATTTTTTTTCTAGTATTAAAAACTAAAGCATTCATTCCAGTTGGTCTATCATTTTTCATTTCTTTTAGAATTACGTCACCACGGTTTAGAGCTTCAAATTCATAACTAGTTTGCCATCTTTTTGCATTATATTCTCTTCTGTAGTCATACTCCCCTACTTTAAAAGCTTCTAACAGAACATTACTGTCTTTGTAATAATCATATGTAAGAGTATCAAAATTATATTGTCCTTTGTTAACTGGTAGATCTTTAGCCCAATAATTTTGAACTCTAGAATAGACAATTCTTTTTCCAGGATCTAATTCTTTAATTTTATATGGACCACTTCCGATAGGAATATCTAAAAATGTTTTAGTAACATCTAATTTTTCATAATAAGATTTTTTTATTATTGGAAGAAACCCTGCAATAATTAATGGCAATTCTTTATCTTCATTATTTACAAAATTCATTTTGATCCCATTAGCATCTACCAATTCAGTGCTAACTACTTTACCATATGTTTTTTTTTGGTTAGGCGTGCCTTTAGTTTGAAATGTTTTAAGGCTAAATAATACATCTTCACGAGTTATTGATGAACCATCATGAAATTTTGCTTTTGGATTTATGAAAAAAGTAATTGAAGATCGATCTTCTGGCATGCTAACATATTCAGCTATAAGTCCATATAAAGTAAAAGCTTCATCCCAAACTCTTCTCATTAAAGTATCATTAATGTATCCTAATCCAGCTGCTTTCGAACCTTTAAAAGCCACCCTATTTAAATTATCAAAAGATCCATAAACACCGTATCTTAAAGTTCCTCCTTTAGGAGCTAATGGATTTACATAATCCAGATGTGTAAAATCAACGTTATATTTTGGGGATCCGTGCATTGCTAAGCCATGCATTTTTTCAGCATTTGCATAAAAAGAAATAAAAAAACAAATAAAAAATATATTAAAAAAAATTTTTCTAAATAATGAACTCATTACTCTTTTATAATCATTCTTATAGATTCTTAAACAATGATTATTTAAATACTATATTTTATTGAAGAATAAACTATATTATAAAGAACAATGAAAATACTAAACTCTGAAATAACGCCATATTCTAGTTATATTAATAGAAGGAAATTTATCAAAAATACTTTATTAACCTCCTTAGCTATTAGTTTTAGCAAGCCTTTATTTTCAAAACATTCGGAAAGTCCATCTACTTATAATAAATTTTTAGAAGAAAATGATAATCTTAATACCTATCATGAAATAACTAACTATAACAATTTTTATGAGTTTGGGACTAGTAAATCAGATCCAGCAAAGTATTCTCAATCATTTAAACCGTTACCTTGGCAATTAGCAGTTGAAGGTTTAGTTGAAAAGCCTAAGATTTTTGATTTAGAAAGTTTGCTAAAAGGTATTACTATTGAAGATAGAGTTTATAGATTAAGATGTGTTGAGGCATGGTCTATGGTTATACCTTGGCAAGGTTTTTCACTTAGCAAACTAATCGAAAAGGTTAAGCCTCTTAGTAGTGCAAAATATATTCAATTTGAAACTGTCTATCGTCCTGAGGAAATGCCAGGTCAAAAGAAATTATTTAATGAAATTAGAGGGATACTTCCTTGGCCTTATGTTGAAGGCCTAAGAATGGATGAAGCCATGCATCCTCTCACAATTCTCTCAACTGGAATGTATGGACATAACCTTTTAAATCAAAATGGCGCACCTTTGAGATTGGTTGTGCCTTGGAAATATGGATTTAAATCTATAAAATCAATAGTTAAGATTCGTTTTATGGATAAAGAACCCAATACAACTTGGTCCGATGTCAATCCTTATGAATATGCTTTTTATTCTAATGTTAATCCTCAAGTTGATCACAAAAGATGGACACAAGCAACTGAAAGAAGAATCGGGGAGTTTTATCGTAGACCAACTTTAATGTTTAATGGTTATGAAGAAGTAGCAGAGCTGTATAAAGGAATGGATTTAAAAAAATATTTTTAAAAGAACTATGATTTTATCCACAAAATCAATTAAAAAATTTAAACCATATATTTTTATATCTTTACTTACACCAAGCATAGTTTGGTTATATCAATTTATTGCAGGTAATTTAGGAATTAATCCAATCGATGAATTAATGGATAAGTTAGGTGAGTTTGCTTTGCAATTAATAATTCTTACTTTGTTTGTTTCTTCGTTGTCGAATTTTAAAATATTGAGATCTTTACAGTTAGTAAGAAGAATGATTGGCTTATTTTCCTTTTTTTACATAGTCTTGCATTTTATAACTTATATTTTTTTAGATCATTTTTTTAATTGGGAGTTTATTTTAAAAGATCTTTATAAGAGACCTTTTATTCTTTTAGGTTTTATTAGTTTTGTTTTACTCATACCACTAGCAATTACTTCAAATAATTACATGTTAAAAAAACTGAGATATAAACTATGGAAAAACATACATAAATTAATATATTTAGTATCTATTCTTGTAATTTTTCATTATTTTTTATTAACGAAATCAGATGCTATATATCCTTTAATATATTTAATTTTAATTCTTATTTTATTAGGCTGGAGACTGATTCAAAAAATAATAAAAAATTAATTTTTATCCAAATCTATTTTTGGATTCATCTCCATTCCTGCGGGGGTAATATTTCTTGGAAGAGGAACGTATTGAGATTCAATTTTTGGTTTATCTCTTTGACTCAATCTATATATGCCAAAAATGCTCAGAATAATATGTATTAAAAATAAGTGGACAAAGAAACCATCTGGACCAATATACTCCATAAAAAAAGAAGAAAAAATTGGACCAAATATTGCCCCAATACCAACCACTAATGCAAAAGAAGAGGCCACAGAAACAATTTCATTTTTATTTAAAAAGTCATTTATGTGAGCAATCGCAAGTGAGTACATAGGTAAGCACATACCTGAATAACAAGCTAAAATAATATAAAAAATTATTATCGAAATGTAAGAAAAACCAATTATCATTAATGATAAAATTGCGGCTAAAATATTAACAATAATTAGTAAAATTCTCCTATCTATTTTGTCAGAAATATACCCTATAGGCCATTGAAATAGAGCTCCAAAAAAACTGATTATAAACATAAAAATAGATATATTAATTGTACTTAAATTTTTTGAAATAGCATATACTGCTCCATAACCAAAAACTGAACTATGAGCTAGACCAATAAGTAAGCCCGATACTAAACCCAATGGAGAGAGTTGATATAATTCCTTAATAGTGATTCTTTTAGGATGGATAAATTCAGGCGCTGAACTAATTGATAACAAAATTGGTATTAACGCCATAGAAAGAAGAATAGAAATTAAGATAAATAAATCATAATTTTTAGGATCACTTAAGTTTAATAAAAAATTACCCAAACCAGTAAATAAAAAAGTAATAATCAAATATATAGATAATATTTTTCCCCTTGTTTTATTTTCAGATTTATCATTTAACCAACTTTCTGTTATAATAAAAAATCCAGCAAAACATATTCCAGTAATTATTCTTATCAAAAACCATATCTGTACATTTATGAACAAAGAATGGATTAATATTGCTACTGAAGCTATTGACGCAAGTGCTGCAAAAACCCTTATATGTCCAACTCTTTTAAGCAGCAGAGGTATTAATAAAGATCCAATTAAATAACCTACAAAATATCCTGTAATAATAAAACCTATAGATCCTAAAGAAAAACCTTCTACTTTAGATCTAATACCCAAAAGAGTTCCTTGAAGCCCATGTCCCAGGCAGATTAATGAAAAACCAAAAAATAATGCCCAAGTATTTTTAACTATATTAAGCATAAAATAATTAATTTCTTTAATATTAGAAATCTACGTGTCAAATGTTTTATAGATTTTCTTTATCTTCTTCTGTGGGTTTAATTCCTACATCAACAGCTGGATCAATATCATTATCATCTTCTATAAGAACACTATCATCATCTAAAGATTCATTTTCGGAATCAATATTTAAATTTTCTATGTCAAGATTTTCATCTTTCTTTTCTACATTTTGTGGATTATCATTACTTAAAGGGGTGGAGTTAGTACTTCCTGGTTTTCTACCTCTTCTAGGTCTGAATAAGGTACTTACTTCAATCTCTTTTTCACATTCAGGACAATCTAGTTTCTCTCTTCCTAAGTCATAGTATTGTTTATTACACATTGGGCAAATTCTTTTTAATCCCCATTTTTCTTTATACATTTTTTATATTTTCTTTCTTTTTTATATAAATTTTATCACAGTAATTACAAACAACTCGGTCTTGTTTTTTAAAGTTAAAATATACTGCTGGATGTCCTAAACCATCTTTCTCTCCATCGCAACAAATAGTTTCAACATCAGCATCTATAACTATTATATTAGTTTCTTCCATACACCTCTAATAGAAAATTTTGCTAATTAAGTCTATATATATAAATTATTAAATTTGAAAATATAATAAACTTATACCTCCTACAATTAAAATAGCTGGAACAAGTCTTTTTTTACCTTGCTTTTCTTTTAAAAATATTATGCTAAAGATTGTTGCAAAAATTACGCTTGATTCACGTATTGAAGAGACATAAGCGATAGTCAAATATTGCATAGACCATACTATTATCCCATAACTTAGTATTGCCAAAAATCCTGCTAATATTCCCCAACAAATAAATTTCATGTTTATCTCATTCAATGAAATTTGATTAGAAAAAAAAGAAAATATTAAAACTGGAACTCCGTTCAAAAGTAGCATCCAATAAAGATAACTATATTTATTCTCACTAAGTCTTATACCATATCCATCAACCAAGGTATAAGCTGCTATAAGTAAAGCAGTGCTAATAGCTAAAAAAAAAGCTGGTAAATTTAATTTAAACGATTTGCTATATGAAACAAAAAAAATTCCAGCTGAAACAATTATTATTGCTAACAATCCTAAATAAGATATTTTTTCAGTAAAAAAAATTAATGTTAAGATTGCTATAATTAATGAAGAACCACCTCTTGCAATAGGATAAACTAAAGATAAGTCCCCATATTTATAAGAGAAGACAACACTTAAACGATAAAAACCATGAAGAATTACACTTGCAAAAATAAAATACCAAATTTCTATACTAGGAAATGGTACAAAAAATATTAAGGGAATAAAAAAAATAATTTCTACGATGCTAGTTATTGACATAATTCCTAATGAGTTTTTTGATTTAACAATCGAACTCCAACCAGCATGGCACAGGGCTGCCAACAGAATTAATATGAAAATAGAAGTTGTTGAAAGCATAAAATTACACTAAATATATTATATTATGATTGATAAAATTAACATTAATAATAAAATTTATCCAATAAAGTTAAAAAAAAATGTAATTGTAATTTGTTTAGACGGTTCACAAAAAGAATATTTTGAATCTGCATTTAAAGAAAATTTAATGCCAAATTTAAAAAAATTAATTGATCAAGGATTATTTCTTTTAGCCCAAAGTTCCATTCCAAGTTTTACAAATCCAAATAATATTTCTATAGTAACTGGGCAACCAAGTTCAGTTCATGGAATTTGTGGTAATTTCTTTTTTGACTCGGAATCACAAAAAGAAGTCATGATGAATGATCCAAAATACTTAAGAGCTCCAACAATATTTGAAAAGCTAAATAAAGAAGGACTAAAAATTGCTTGTGTTACAGCTAAAGATAAACTTCAAACTCTATTGGGAAGTGGTTTAAATTTTAAAAATAAAAAAGCAATTTGTTTTTCTGCTGAAAAATCCAATATTGCATCAGAACTTAAAAATGGAATAACTAATGTTAATGACTGGTTACAAAAAAAGGTTCCTGAAGTATATTCTCAAGAATTATCTGAATTTGTTATGGCAGCGGGTGTTAAATTATTAAATGAATTTAAGCCTGATATTATGTATTTATCAACTACTGATTATATACAGCATAAATATAAACCTGGTCACTTATATGCAAATAAATTTTACCAAATGTTTGATTATTATATTGGGCTTCTTAATTCAAAAAAAAGCTCTTTAGTTATTACTGCTGATCATGGTATGAAATCAAAATCTAAAAAAGATGGTTCGCCTAATGCTATTTATCTCCAAGACATATTAAGTGATAAACATAAAAATGACTCAACACGTGTAATTTTACCAATTACTGATCCCTATGTCGTTCATCATGGCGCCCTAGGCTCTTATGCAACAGTATATTTAAAAAATTTGTCTAATATTGATAATATAATTAAAACAATAAAAAATATCGAAGGAATTTTTGAAGTTTTAAAAAAAGATGAGGCTTGCCATAAATATCATTTACCACATGATCGAACTGGAGATATTGTATGCATGTCAGATGAAAATATGGCAATTGGTTCATCAAGAAAAGAACACGATCTAACTAATTTAAAAGAACCTTTACGTTCTCATGGAGGGGTATTTGAGAGAGAAGTACCATTTATAACCAATTTTAAACAAATTAAATTACAGTCAGATCAAAAACTTTATAATTATGATGCTTTTTATTATGCTATGAATAATGCTGGAGAAAACTTATGACAAAATTTTTTAAAAAAGAATCTATGAGAATAGGAGGGAAAAAAATAAATACTGACGAAATAATTAATGTTCAATATCCTTATACAGAAGAGATTATAGGAACAGTGCCTGCAGGTAAGGCTGAGCATGCTAAAAAAGCATTTGATATAGCTACAAATTTTAAGTCAAAATTAACTAAATATGAAAGACAAAAAATTTTACAAAAAACAGCGGAGATATTAATTAAGAGAAAAGAAGAAATTTCCGATTTAATTACTTTAGAACTTGGAATTTCTAAACAAGATTCTTTATATGAAGTTGGTCGATCTTTTGATGTTTTTTCACTAACATCTCAACTTTGTATTTTGGATGATGGTAAAATTTTTTCATGTGATTTGACGCCTCATGGCAAGGCTAGAAAAATTTTTACTATACGTGAGCCATTAACTACGATTTCAGCAATTACTCCTTTTAATCATCCACTAAATATGGTTTCTCATAAAATTGCTCCAGCAATAGCAACAAATAATAAAGTTGTATGTAAACAAACTGAATTAACACCTATGACTATAATGATTCTTGCTGATATACTTTATGAAGCAGGACTTCCTCCTGAAATGTTTTCTGTTGTTACGGGGTGGCCAGATGATATTGGTTTCGAAATGATCACAAACCCCAATATTGATTTAATTACATTTACAGGAAGTGTTGGTGTTGGAAAGTATATAGCTGAAAAAGCAGGGTATAAGAGAACTGTTTTAGAGTTAGGAGGAAACGATCCTCTAATTGTATTAAATGATTTAAGTGAAGATGATTTAAAAAAAGCAGCAGAATTAGCTGTTACTGGAGCTACAAAAAACTCAGGGCAACGTTGCACAGCTGTAAAAAGAATTCTTTGTCAAAATAAAGTTGCTGATAAATTTGTTGAATTGACTTTAAAAAGAGCGAAGAAAATTAATTTTGGAGATCCAATGGACTTGGTTACCGATTTAGGTACTGTAATTAATGCTCGAGCAGCGACTGTATTTGATAAGCGAGTTTCAAAGGCTGCTGAAGAAGGTGCAAAAATTTTATATCATCCTGGCACCAAAGGTGCTTTATTACCGCCAATTGTAATTGATAATGTTAATGCAAAGAGCGAATTAGTTATGGAAGAAACTTTTGGACCTGTAATTCCAATAATTAGAGTTCCTGACGAAGATGATGAAGTTATAAAAATTTCAAATTCCACGGCATTTGGCTTGTCTTCTGGAGTTTGTACAAATAATTTTATTCGTGCAAAAAAATATATTAAAGGTTTAGATGTCGGAACAGTTAATATTTGGGAAGTGCCAGGCTATAGAACAGAAATGTCCCCATTTGGAGGAATTAAAGATTCTGGTTTGGGTTATAAAGAAGGCGTTATTGAGGCTATGAAAAGCTTTACAAATATTAAGACATTTTCATTGCCTTGGTGAAATAAACTATAAGTTTTATAGTGCTGTTTTAAAAAAAAGATATTTATTAAACTCTTTTTTAAAATCTATACTTACTCTCGCATGAACTTTACCCTGCTTGCCCATAAAGGAAGCAGTTTGATTAATTGGGAAAACACCCTCATGCCATATATTAGGATGAATATATAAACCTTGAGAGCCTTTAAAATAAAAAGCTTTAAAATCTTCTATTTTTATATCATCTCCTGGAAGTGCTAGAGGCGATATGAAAGCTTCGGGTTTTTTGGGGAAAAATAATTGTCCTCCATCTGGATGATAATTAGCATGCCATAAAAAAATTTGATTTGGATTTCTATAATTTTTATTAGTAGAATTTTTTCTTGTTAAATTTGAATATCCTAAAATATATTTACCATCTACTTCATATTCACTTTTATGTGCAACAGCATTATTCCGACCATAGAGTGTATCTCCCTCCCACCAAGTATCGAAAGATCCTTCAGTATATCCACCTTCATTACCAGTTCCTTTATCAATTTCACGCCATCCTTGTTTTGGCCATGTGACAATTTCAATTTCACTTTTTTGATAATTATCTATTAAATAGCCATATTCTTTTAAACTTTCATTTGTTGCTTCAATAAGTGGAATTTCAATAGCTTCAGATACAGACATTTTAATTATTAGATTTTGATTTGTAATTCATTTAAAACTTCTTTTATTGCATCAATTGTATCATACATGTCTTGTTCATTTAAGTGACCAATACAACCTATTCTAAATGTATTTGCAACAGTTAATTTACCAGGATAAATTAAAAAGTTTTTTTGGCTTAAGGCATTATAAAATTTTTCAAAATCAAAATTTATTGGCTGCATAAATGTAATAATGATAGGTGCTTGTAATTCATTTACAAGTAATTGTTTAAACCCAATTTCCTGCATACCATTACATATTATTTTACAATTATTAGAGTATCTTTTATATCTTCCTGCAACACCACCTTCCTTT
>CETH01184470.1_pt1 | contig 12141 bp, 11 predicted proteins | sample 361461 | NCBI WGS metagenome assembly CETH01 (sample SAMEA2622695, study PRJEB7988) | marine metagenome | isolation source: saline water (ENVO:00002010), including
GTGCAATTGGAGAGACAGGATTAGATTATTTTAAAAATAATTTAAAAAAAGAAATTCAAATAGAATCTTTTTATAACCATTGCGAAATTGCAAAACGTTTTGATTTGCCAGTAATCATCCACTTAAGAGAATATAAAGATTGTATCGAAGATTGTTTGTCAGTTCTTAAGCAAACAGGAACCCAAAAAGCTATTTTTCATTGTTTTACTTCAGATCTTCAAGATGCTAAAAAATTATGGGAAAAAGGATACAAAACTTCCTTTGCACTCCTAACTTTTTATCCTAAAAATAAACATATATTAGAAGCCTTTCAAAAATGTCCCTTGGATAACTTACTAATAGAAACAGACACTCCTTATCTTCCTCCTAAAAATATGAGAGGTAAGCAAAACAAACCCTATTTTCTTAAAGATTTTTTGGAATTTAGACAGAGGTCTTGCTAAATATATCGATTAAAGGCATGATTTTTGACTGAAATCTTAAATCTTCAGAAATAAGATTAATTCCAGAAGTTGAAATTGAATGAGTTTCATATAAGAATCTTTCTAAAATGGATTTAATTTGTGATTTATATATAGGATCTTCAAAAATACTTTGAAATTCAGGGATACAAATTTTTTCAGAAATAAGATTGATCATAAATTCCATCATTTGTATATATACATGTTTAGTTTGAGTTTTATCTAAACCTGGAATGTTACAAATATTATTGAATTTATTAAAGGTTAAAAAGTGTATAGCATCTATTAAACCTGCTTTAGAGGAAGGAAGATATTTTTCTTTTATCCTTTTCATTTGACCAGAGGAATATTCTGAATGATCATCCCGCTCATCTCCTTTAGTATTAGTTGGAACTATTTGAACTTCAACTTTAGTAAAATTATCTTCATTACTTACAATTTCATCAAAACAATCAAAAACATCATTTAGAACCTGCCCTTTAATCTCATGACAAGAATGATTGAATTCTAAATCTGTTAGATTTGCCATTTGCTCCTCAGTTAGATCTAAATCTGTTTTTAATTTATGAATGAGTGCTAACTGTATTGATCTTTTATGTTCTTCAAGAGAAGTAGAAATTCTTGATTCATTAATTTTCTCTAAAAATTCAGCTCTTTTATCGTGCGTAAACTGGTATCTTAATACAAGTTTTAAGTTTTTAAATCCTAATGAATCTTTTTTAAATCCTGTGCCAGTCATAGTATATCTAGTTTTGCCAAACGTCGTATTTCCAAACTTATTCATTAAATAAGAGGTAAGTATCTCGCAACATTTATCAATTTTCTCTTTATCCTCCTCAACTGATAAAGGTAAAGAAATTCTGATTCTTAGCATATCAAAAATTTGATTTGGAGGAGTATCTTTTCCTAAAGCTTTTTGAATAGCTCTATCAACGGATTTAATTTGAGGTATCTGCAAGATACAAGGAATTTTCTCTGTATTAATTAATAAATTTACTCCAAGTATATGTACACCTTTTTGATTTTCACCATAATCAACAAATTCATCTTGTTCTTTAAATTCATCTATAAAAGAAACTCTTGCATATTTAACTTCAGTTTCATGATATAAGGATTTCATTAGAACATTTTTGTGCATAATATATAAAATCAAATGTATTAAATTATTTGATTTCCAAAAATACTCCATGGAATTGAAATCTGGATTATTTGTAATTTGTTGTAATGTTTTTCTTTTAACATAGTTCACTAAGTAATCAATGGATTCTTTGAATGTAGTTCCAGGCTTAAAAACTTTACATGTAGAAAAATCATATTTACTACCATTAATAACAGATGGTAAAAGACTTCCTTCAAGTTCTTGATATTTATCTAAAAATACTCTGTATGACTCTTCTTTAGTGAAACCTTTTTCCTTAAACATCATAACTATAACATCCAAAGCTTTTTCAAAATGCTCTTGAAGCTTTCCAAGTCCAGCTAGCTCCGATAGCCTATTTAAAATATTGGTTTTTTCTTCTAAATTAATATCTTCAATATATTGAATTTTTAAACCAGCAACTTCATCGATCATTCCACTTCTATCTGCTAAATTAGCTAATCTTTTAAAGCTGAGATTATGTGGATCTTCCTCGTTTATACATTTTTCAACTAGGTCCCTATTTTCATTGTCTATTAAATTCCAAGCCTTATCAAATTCAAGCGATTTATTATAAAGACCGATTTTAAATACATCAATCAGATGACTTTTACGTGAGTCATTCAATTCATAAAAAATATTATAAATATTTTCAATATTTATCGTAAAAAGTTTATTTATATAATATCTAAGCTTACTTTCTGTATTTTGATCTTTATTCTTAATAAATTCATTAAACCATACAATTAATCTAAAAACATTTGCAAAGTTAATGTTAGTATTAGCTTCTTGTCCAGGAATAGATTTTAACAAGGAATTAATTTTAGTAATTTTTTTATAAATTTTATCAAAATTATGTTCTTCGGATTTCTTGGAGCACAATTCAAATATTCTTTTTGTTTTATCGTTATTTAAGTGTTGAATACTTATATCTTCCTTAGCGAATGATTCTAAAACATGTTGCTTAAAGTTATCAAACTCAACTGCATCAATTCTTTCAAAATCATTAAATAGATTTAATTCATATGTTTTATCAATAGAAGGAGTAATGTCTGAATCTAGAGTTAAATTTAATTTACTTGAAAATTCAAATCTTTTTATATTGTCCCGAATTCTTTTTAACGTTGAAACATCAGCGTGCAAAAACTGACCAAGTAACAAATCATTCACAGCAAGATCCAATTGATAATTTGAAGTCTCTGCAATAATTGTTTTTATTTCTTTACTTTCTTTAATTGCCTCATCTATTTCTTCTCTAGCAAAAACTGTTGGTTGACAATCTAAAACAAGTGGAAAACGTGAAATCTGATCAAATAAATGTTCTCTATTTGCAAGAGGAAACAAATTTTCAGACATTTTTAAACTCGTAGAAAGATCAAAAGTTTCTTCAAATGAAATTTGTTCTGGATGCTTTATCATATGTTTTAATTAAGACATATTAATACTTCAAGTCAAAGAAATTGTCAATAAAATTGAGATTTAAATGCTATAATTCTCTAAATGATAACATTAGAAAAATGATCGAATATTCCAAAATTAAAATAAAAGGGGACAAAAAAAACTCAGATTTTTTCTTCAAATATCTAGATGAAATCTATAAATTCAGAAAGGAAAATAAAATTGATCTCAATATTAAAAATATACATCATTTTGTTATTCAAACCAAGTCAGAATTTGCCGTTTCTTTAATTTGTGAATGGTTAATGCAATCACCTTATAATTATGAATTTTCTTTTGTTCATGAATTAAAACGACATCATGTCTTAAGGTTTAATGACCAATCACCAGATATTTTAATTCAAGAAAATCTTTCGCCAGAAGAGGATTTTGTTTTCTTTCAAAACTCTTTAAATCCAAAAAGTAAAGAAAACCCAAATATCAAATTTATAGGAGAGGTATTCGAAGTAACAGATTTAAAAAAATTAGATGGAATTTTAACAAATACTCAAAAAGTAAAATTTCAAGACCCACTACCAGATAAATTTTATGATGACTACATCCACTGGACGACCCCATCTATTTATACTCATAACAGCATTGGATACAAACAAAGACCAAATGCTCAAAGAACATATTTAATGGACCAAGAATGGAATTTTGATGATGAAGCAAAAGCTAGATTCAAGCTTTCAAAAGATATGTTCAATAATTTATCTTTAAACAAGTATGTTCTGCCAATAGATCACTTTGCAACTAGAATTTATTCTCATGATAGAGAACTTGCAATTTTAGAGTATTTAACTCTTACAAATTATTGGTTTTGGGGAGCATATAACATCGGTGATCAAAATTCTTCAACAAATGTTTGTAGAAATCTTCAAGGTGATCCAGAAAGCATTAGCCCAGCAAAAGTATTTACAGCCAATAATACCCCAGCTTTTTTAAGCTTTCTAGATGGTCTTCCTTGTCCAACTGAAAATTTCGTACAGTTATACGGTAGAAGACTTCATCATTTTGCATTAGGAGTCACTGATGGATTTATTGGAGATGAATCTAAAAACTACCGAAACGTAGATTATGTAGTTGATCAACTAAAAAACTCACATATGCAATTTTTAGATCACGTTATTGGATCTTGCCAAGAGGGACTAAAGCAAATTTTCAGCAAGAAATCAGCCCACAGTCTCTTGATCACTGAATACATACAAAGATGCAACGAGTTTGATGGATTTTTCACAAAAGAAAACGTTGCAGCTCTCACAAAAGCAGCAGGGGATGACGATTTAATAACTTAATTAAAATTTGAAATAACTTTATACCCTAATCTTTTCATTTCTTTAGACCTGTCTTCGAATAAAAAGGCAGGTTTTATTTTCCCAGTTAAGGAACATTCACCCATAAAAATCGTATCAAATTTATTTGCTTGTTTAGAAAAAGAACTCTTTAGAGCCATCATTAAAGATAAATCACAACCTGTATCTTTGATTTTAAGTCCACCGGTAACATTTACATAAACATCAAACTCCGAAAGGTCGACACCATGATATTTTTGGAGCACAGCTAAAAGCATATTTAATCTGTTTAAATCAAATCCTACGGTAGATCTTTTAGGATATCCAAAGTTAGACCTTACACATAAAGCTTGAATTTCAACAATTATTGGCCTAGATTCCGATAGCATACATCCAAGTGCAGCTCCAATTACTGAAGTTTCATGGTCTTCTAAAAATTCTTTGGTAGCATCCTCAACTGGCTTTAATCCACTTGAGTCCATTTTAAAAATACCAACTTCATTGGTAGGACCAAATCTATTTTTAACACTTTTTAAAAACCTATAAGGACTCACTCTATCACCCTCTAAATACAAAACAACATCAACCATATGTTCTAACATTTTTGGACCAGCAATTTCTCCTTCCTTAGTAACATGACCAATTAAAACGCAAGTTACCCCAAGTGGTTTTACTTTTTCAATTAAAGTCTCACAAATCAAACGATAATTTGAAGTTTTAGACATTCCAGGGTCTAGTGATTTTAAAACTTGAATTGAATCAATAATTAAAACTTGATATTTATTTTTATCTAACTGGTCTAAAATATGCTCAATATACATTGATTCTAAAAAATCCACATTATCTAAATTAGTTCCTAGCCTATTTGAACGTGATGCAATTTGCTCTACAGATTCTTCCCCAGCTAGATATAAACTTTTATAATCATTGTTTAAGAATTTTAAAATTTCTAAACACAGAGTGGATTTTCCAATTCCTGGCTCACCTCCAAATAAATAAAGTCCACCTTTGAAAAAACCGCCTCCTAAAACTCTATCTATTTCATAAGAGAAATTTTTAATTCTAAAATTAGTTTTTTCTTGGTTCTCAAGTTCAGAAATCTTTCTAACAGTTTTACTTAATACAGATTTCCCTGAAACCAAAGAGCCCGCTCCTGATTTACTTACTATTTTTTCCTCAAAAGTGTTCCATTCATTACAACTTAAACATTGACCCATCCAAGAGTATTCAACTTTCCCACAATTAGTACATACGTATTGTGTTTTTACTTTTGCCATTATCTATGAATTACAAGATCCTTTACGAGTTCGACTTGATGAGTTTTGCTCCTTCAAGGTCAAAGTCTTTTTATACTCAGCCTGCCATCCAATTCTATTAATTGAAATTTGAATAAAACTAGCAATTCCACTGATTGCAAAAACTAAATATGCAAAATACAGACCTGGTAAAAATAAATAAACAAAAGTTGCAAACATTGCAATCCACACTGAAGCACACCAAGGGCATCCAAGTAAATCAGTCATTAATCTTTTCAATCCACCTTGTGGTTTGTTTCTCTCTATCATTGTTTTCCCATCAACCTTCACTTCTTTGAGTTCTAAAAACCAGTCTCGAATATATTGAGCTACAGAGTCATATACAAAAAGTCTAACAAGTCTAAATGTTGTTAAAGAAATTAAAATTAAATCAAATGTTTTTATATCATCAAATGACTTTATTAATTTTAAATCAAATAATAGATAGTTAAATAAAAATAGGATTACAAAAAATACAAAGCTTAATGCCATACTATAAGAACTAGGATAAGTTTTTTCTTTTAAATTTTGCATTTTTATAAGTTAATTTCTGACTAGATTTTATCATAGAATTTAACTAAGATAAATTTAAATTAGAAATTTGTTAATATGTTAAACAACCCAAAACTCAAAGAATTAGTTTGCCTATTTTTAAGAGAAAACAAAAAACACAATCTAAGTAGCATAAAATCACCTCAAGAGGTGGAAGTAAAACACATCAAGGACTCTCTTGAAATTTTAGAATTTATGGATTTAAAAGATAAACAAATATTAGATATTGGATGTGGAGGAGGATTTCCATGTTTACCACTTGCAATTTCAGTCCCAGAAAGTCAGTTTTGGGGACTAGACTCTGTCGAAAAAAAATTAGATTCTATTCAAGACATCTGTAACGAACTAAAAGTTCCAAATCTTCAAACTATTAATGCCAGAGCTGAAGAAGTTGCCCACGATCCAGATTTTCGTGAGAAATTCGACATAGTTTTAACCAGAGCCTTTGCTCCTTGGCCAATTTTACTTGAGCTTGCACTTCCATTTTTAAAGGTCGGGGGTGTCTTAATAGCTTACCAGGGTCCAAGAATCCAAGAAGATCTTGAAGCCTTTAAAGATTACGAAAAACACTTTGGTGGTAAATTTCAAAAAGTCATTCAAACCGAAGTTCATGAAAATCAAAGAATTTTTGTGTTTATAGAAAAAACTCAAAATTCAATCTCAAGATTTCCAAGGAAATACAATCAAATTAAAAACAAGAAATTAAATTGATCTAAGTTTTTATATCTGATAAATTGATATCACGTGGGTTAGTAGCTCAGTTGGTAGAGCAACGGCCTCTTAAGCCGCTGGTCCTGGGTTCAAGTCCCAGCTGACCCACCACCACATCTTTTTAAAAAAAACGTATTGACAAAAAAGCAAAGGGTGATATGGTTAAAAAAAAGATAATAAAAAAATATGATTGAACGATATGATAAAGTGTTAAAAATAAATAAACCTGTTGAATACGAAGTTGATTTATCAGAATGCTATAACACTGAATCCGAAATAGATGAAATAATAAATGCACTAAAGGTATTACTTAAAATTGAAGATTACCTTTACTGTGGAATAGACTCAAATAGTATAGGGAAAACACGCTGTTCGGAAACAACCCCTGGTATAGTCTGGTGTACAGAATATAAATTGTTATATAGCGGTTCAAGTTATAATAAATTTTGCTCTTCAACAGATGACAACCCAATAAAGCATGCTTTGTATTACGATGAACCTGCTATTGCAATATATGAAAAGTCTGAAATGAGTCATGAAATATCAATCCAGGGTTCTGATTATGCATATACTCAAAATCATTCAGCCTTAATTGCATATATAAAATTTAAATTTTAAATTTATTTATTTAGATTTAGAAATTTGTGTTTTTATTTTAATTAACTATTATATATTCATAGTTAATTGATTAAATGTTTTCACTTATAATTACTTCGTACAACGAGATTGAAAATACTAAAAATCTAATTCAAAACATCCTTAGCTCATTTAATAAAAACGATGAGCTTATTTTAGTAAGTCCCAATGTAGAACTAAAAGAATTTTTAGACAAACAAAGAAAAGAGTTCAACAAAGTTTTTATAAAAGACTCTAAAAAAGGTAAGCCGGCAGCTTTAAACCTAGCTTTAGAAAAAGCTCAAGGTAAGTTTATAATTTGCACCGATGGCGATGTAATCCTAAGAGAAAATGCAATTCCAGAAATTCTAAAACCATTTCAAGAAAGAGAAGTTGGCTTAGCATCAGGGCAACCAATTTCAAAAGACGATAGAAATTCTCTTTTTGGTTATTGGTCTCATTTTTTGGTAAATGCAGCTCATATAACCCGGCAAAAAAGAGAAGATAAGAATCAATTTTTTGTTGCTAGCGGATACTTATTAGCTTTTAGAAATTCACTTATTGATCTTATTCCAGAAAACACATTAGTTGACGATGCCTGGATTTCTCATAATATATCCAACCAAGGTCATAAAATTGCTTATGCTCCTTTAGCAAGAGTAGAGGTTCATTTTCCTAAGAATTTCAAAGACTGGATAAAGCAAAAGCTAAGATCTGTTGGAGGTTATCAAGAAAAATACATCAAAGAAAGCCAACAAAACATGCGCTCTATCAAAAGTGAAGCATTTTTAGGATTGAAATTAATTTTAACTTTCCCTCAAAGTATAAAAGAATATTTTTATACATTTTTACTTGTTATTGCCCGAATTTACTTGTGGCTTAAAATTATTTGGGTATTTAAAATTCAAAAAAATAAAACCGAAAATCTCTGGAAGAGAATAGATTCTAGCAAGTATTGACAATATCAAAAATATTGATAAGTTGAGAAAGATTTAATTATCCTGTATGGAATACCGAATTAAAAGTTTATCTGAATTTCAAAACGATCGACATCTTAAGGAACTAGAAGAGTTTTCCAAAAATTATTGGATCTCATCAGGTTGGTCAAAAGAACATTTTACTGAACAAAGTGGATATCCTCTTAAAATGAAACTGTCTTTTATAGCTCAAACTATTCAAGAAGAAATCATAGGACTGGTGATATGTTCTGAAAAGCAACATGAATTATTAAAGTGTTCAATGGATCCATATTTATACATTCACAAACTTGTAGTTAATCCTGATTTTAGAGGTCATTCAGTGGGATACAATCTCCTAGATCAATCTATTAAAGAGGGTGAACGTTTTGATCTTTACGAACAACAATTAAACGTTGATGAGTGGAATACTCATGCTATAAATTTTTACATTGATTGTTTTAACTTTGAACTAGCAGAGCAACAATCAACAGGAAAATGTCTCATGAAAAGAGGATATTAAATACTCCAAATCTTGACACCATTAATCATGCCTGTTAGAATACATTTAAGTAAGTAAAGCAAATGCGTAAATTTTTATTAAACAATAACAATAATAATAATTTGAATTCACCCCTAGTGAGTTAGTTTTTGCTTTCACAAAAAAACAAAATTTAAACTCACTTAAACGGTGAGTTTTTTTATAATTTAATTCAAATCAAAATGAGAACATTAATATCAGAAATTAAAACAAAACTAGAGCAAACAGTTAAAATTAAAGGAAGATTAATCTCCAAAAGAGAACTTGGAGCTATTTCTTTTCTGAAAATCCAAGATTTTACTGGTGTTTGTCAAATAGTGACTCAAGATAAATCATTAATATCACTTATAGAAGCTATGCACCCTCAGTCTATTTTAGAAGTGGAAGGAAAAGCGGTATTAGATCCAAAAGGAAATCCAGAGATTCATTTAGAATCCATAAATATAATTAATGCAGTAAAAGAAACTCCAGGCATTGATTTACAGAGCAAAGAACCTAAGGAAAAATTAGAAACAATCCTCTCACATAGAGCAATCTCACTTAGACATCCAAAATACCAAGATATTTTTAAAGTTGAAGCTGCCATCATTCAAAGTTATCGTGAGTTTATGACTGATTTTGGTGCTACAGAATTTTTTAGCCCCTTGATTCTCGCCTCATCTTCGGAAGGAGGAGCCGAAATCTTTGAACTTGAATACTTTGACTCAAAAGCAACTCTAGCTCAGTCCGCCCAACTTTATAAACAAATTATGGTTGGAGTTTACGAAAGAGTCTTTGGACTTTCCAAGTGTTTTAGAGCTGAGAATTCAAATACAAGAAGGCACGTAACAGAAGCTACACAATTAGAGTTTGAAATGGGCTTCATTGAATCTATCGATGATATATTAGAAGTTGAAACAAATGCTATAAAGTATATTTTAGAAAAAGTTTACTCTAAATGTGAAAAAGAATTAGACCGTCTAAACGCAAGAAGATTAATGGTACCAGATGGTACATTTCCAAAATTAACATTTGATGAAGCATGCAAAGTATTAAATGATAAATTTGAAATTGATACTGAAGGTTGGGATGATCTAAGCACAGAGTCAGAAAAGCTATTGTGTGAATACGCAAGACAGGAGTTTAATTCAGATTTTATATTTGTAACAAACTTTAAAAAGGCAGCCTTTTACGCATATAGAGATGAGGATGGAATGATTCATAATGTTGATCTTTTATGTAAAGAAATGGAAATTTCTTCCGGTGGAAGAAGATTTGATTCATACGAAGACCTTAAGATGTCAATTGTTGCAGAAGGAATGGATCCACAAGACTTTTCTGAGTACCTATCAATTTTTAAATTCGGAATGCCACCCCACGGAGGCTTTGGGATTGGATTTGAAAGGTTAGTGATGTTGATAACAGGACAAGATAATATTAGAGAGTGTATTTTATTCCCTTCTGATCCAAAAAGAATAGCCTCCCAAAATATTAGATAAAATAAACAAAATGAAAGAAAAAATATTAGAATTATTAAAAGAAAAAGAATTTCAAACTTTTCACCATATTCCAGCTGATACCTCACAAGAGGTAGCTAAAATCCGAGGTACTGACCCTCGGATTGGAGCCAAGGCATTGATTATAAGAAGTAAAGGAGAGTTTTATCTTTGCGTCTTAAGAGGTACCGATAAACTAGATGCCAAAAAACTAAGAAAAAACTCTGGGATAAAAAAATTTAGTTTTATCACTCAAAATGAACTAAAAGAAATCTTTAATTTAGAAAAAGGTGCCGTTCCACCATTTGGGAATTTAATTCCCAATATAAAAGATACATTTTTCGAAAAAGATTTAGTAACAGAAAAGTATTTTGCTTTTAACATTGGAACTAAAACAGATTCAATTAAGATAGAAGGGCAAGTTGTTTTAGATTATGTGAAGCCAAAAATAATAGATTTCAAGCTTGTTGACTAATAGTCAAAATGTGATATTTTAAATAAAAAATGTATCATAATTTCAATATATCGGACAAAAATCAAGTGGACGAATGGATAATAAAAGCAGATAGATATCAGATAGATGTTTGTGATATTGCACAACAATTCAATTTAAGCATATTTATAAATCCTGATGCTCCACTTGGTTTATACAGAGAAAATGAAAATAAAATATATTTACAAAATAGTCATTTAGATATTTTTTCGCTTTGGATTTTCTTACATGAGTTAGGCCACCATAAGAACACCCTTTATGAACAAAGTCGTGAAATCCAGTCCTTATACTCTTTAGAAAAAAAAGAAAATCTTCTACAAAAAATTAAATTCTTAATTAATATTTTTAGAGCGTTTAGAATTTCTAAGAAAAATGTTTTCGGTAAAGATTTAAAATTATGGGAAAGATTAACAGAATTATATCAATCTAAATTAAACGAATTAGAATCAATTACAAGTATATTTTTTGGTTTCTCTAGAATGCCTCACCAGCAATTTATAATGATAACAAATAAATTAAGAATAGAAATTAAAAATATTGAAGACCAATTAGAAGAAATCTACATTACCTATAATTTAGATAATTATCTTTATTTAGCTATAGGAGTATCAGAATTGCTTGCGTGGTCTCATGCACTTATGGATATATATCATATTTTTGATTCCGATATAACTAGAAAAAAATATGAATTTCAATCCATCAAAACTAAAAGCATTACCGAAATTACACCTATCGAATTCATGTGTAAGACTTTAAAATCTCATTCCGTACAAAATATCTTTGATAAATCTAACGGAAACAGCTGTATAGAAACTGTTAATTTAGATGAAGATTTAGAAAATCTAATCACTGAGAGTCAATTAATTTTTCAAGATTTCATTGCATCAAATCTGTAAAGATAGTTTAATATAGTAAATAAGTCTTTTATATGTTTAGAATAGATTGTCACTTTCATCCAAATTTTAGTTTCTTGAGTAAATATAAAATCAAGAAAAAAGCCAAAAAAATTTGGTCAAAATTTAAAGATTGTAAACTAGATATAGTTATATGCTCAGAACATAATTTTAAAAAACCAAAAGAGGCCTATTTTGAGTTAATGAAATACAAACCAAAAGATCATAATACCCTTTTACTTCCAGGAGTTGAAGCAACAACTAAAGAGGGAATTGATA
>CETH01184359.1_pt1 | contig 12139 bp, 13 predicted proteins | sample 361461 | NCBI WGS metagenome assembly CETH01 (sample SAMEA2622695, study PRJEB7988) | marine metagenome | isolation source: saline water (ENVO:00002010), including
GATAAAGAAATTAATGCGGGCAAATTGGTAAAGCAAGGCTCTGATTTCTTGGGTGGCGGAGGAGGCGGTAGGCCAAATTTTGCTCAAGGTGGCGGAAGCAATATTGACAAAGTAGAAGAAGTGCTTACTGAATTAGTGCAAGAGATTATTAATCAGCTTAGTTAGCAATTTACTTATAAAATAAGGATAAAAATGCGTTGGATTGGAATTGATTATGGTGATACTTATTTAGGTGTTGCTGTGTCAAATGACACTAACACAATGTCAGTGCCTTTATCAGTTATCCCGACTGCAGATTTTCAAAAACATTTGCAAGATTTAATTTTAAACAATGATATTCAAGGTTTTATCGTTGGATTACCTCTTCATTTGTCTGGTCATGAAGGAGAGCTTGCATTAAAATCACGGGCTTTTGGTAATCAGCTTGCAAAAATCTTCGAACTTAAAGTTTTTTATGAAGATGAACGTCTTACTACAAAGCAATCTGAATACTCACATAGAAAAAAAGGTGAGCGTACTGATGATATTGCTGCATCAATTATTTTACAGCAGTTTTTAGATAGAGGGTAATAGAGCTATTAAAATGGATTATTTAAATCAGAATCGAAAGCTGTTATACACGATTTTATTTATTGTAATAGCCTTATTTATGTATCAATTTATAAATAACTCAATACAATCTAATCAATTTTCTGCTACTGTGATTAGCTCAAATAATAATGCGCTACAAAATGACATTGAATTTGTAATCAAGCAGGGAGAAAGCTCGAAAGATATTAGTGATAATTTGTATAATTTTAATATAATTAACAGTAAAGATAAATTTAATTATTATGTACAAGTTTATGATGTAGGCTCTGAATTAAAAGCTGGCAAGTATAAACTTTCTTCTAGTGAAAATCCTTTGTCATTAATTTATCTTTTCATTAACGGCCCTAATAATGTTGATTTAGTAACTATCCCTGAGGGATTGAGGTTAGAGCAGGTTGCAGAATTGCTCTATAAAAATAATGTGACTACAAAAAACAAGTGGGATATTTTTGTAGATCAAAATATTAAGCATCCAGTTTTAGATGCTGCAAACATCAGTACTAATAATTTATTGAATGGTTATTTGTTGCCAGCAAGTTATGATATAGATGCTGATAATTCTCTCGAAGAAATTGTCATTTTTATGCTTGATGAATTTCAAAAGAGAGTGATAAACAGATATGGATCGCTATCAGTAGAAAATTATAATTCTTTACAACTATCATTAAATGAGGTTGTTATACTGGCTTCTTTAATTGAAAGAGAGTCGGTCCTTAAAAAAGAACAGGCAATTATTTCATCTGTTTTACAAAATAGATTAAAAATAGATATGCTTCTACAATCTGATCCAACTGTTCAATATGCAATTGCTGACAGACAAAGCGTAGAAAAGTATGGATGGTGGAAACAAAATTTAACATTGTTAGATCTTGAAAAAGAATCACCATATAATACATACGTAGTGAAAGGCCTTCCAGAAGGACCTATAGCAAATCCTGGGTTTCCTGCTATCATTGCAGCAATGGAGCCAGCAGAGACAAATTTCTTGTTTTTTGTTGCCAGCGATAAATGTGATGGAAGTCATAGATTTTCAGAAACTTTAGCAGAGCACAATTATTGGGTTGAGCAATATGGGAAAAATTGTTTATAGATTTTGAGGCATATTATAATGAAAAAAATTGGATTATTGGGTGAGTCCATCCAGCATTCTATTTCACCTACTTTGCATGCAGCTGCATTTAATTCATTAAATTTAGAACATGAGTACACAGTGTGGGACATCAACAACAATTCTCTTCAATCATTTATTGATGAGATTCAGCATAAATCAATTGATGGTTTTAACATTACTATTCCTCATAAACAGTCAATTATGAAATACATTGACATCATTGATCCTGTTGCCGAATCCATTGGAGCTGTGAATACTGTAATCAATGAAAATGGCTTATTGAAAGGATATAATACAGATTTATACGGAATTAAAAAAACTTTCGAATTACTTGGAGAGGATTTAATTGGAAAAAATATTGTTCTGATTGGTGCAGGAGGTGCAGCGAAAAGTATTGTTTATTATTTAAATTCAATCAATATAGGGTCTTTATCAGTTATAAATCGATCTATCGATCGCGCTAAAGAATTAATTAAAGATAACAAACATGACAACATCATTTCTATTTATGGATTTGACAAAGAGGCGTCTAATATTATAACTAATTCCGATATAGTAATTAATGCAACTCCTTATGGAATGGTTGGTTCGCCGGTTGCAAATCAACTCCCTCCCATAGATTTTCATTTATCAAAGAAGCATTTAGTTTTTGATCTGGTGTACAACCCAACAATGACGCCTCTTTTGCAATTAATAAAAGATGCAGGAGGGAGATATATAGGCGGCTTACATATGCTTGTATATCAAGCTGCAAAAGCATTTGAAATTTGGAATGACCTTATTCCTAATATTGAAGCTATGATCGATGCAGGCCAAAAAGCACTCAAGAAAGAGAATTAAGCAACATGATGATAATTGGCTTCATTTTCACTATTTTTCTTACCCTATATTTTGCTGTTGTCGTTTTTCAAGGCAAACTTGCTTCAAAAGCTTGGACAAAAAATATTGATGATAATGACACTGAAACTATTGAAGCGGCAGTACAACAAGCTTTTGAGTCATGGAGAAGACCTAAAAAAAACGACAATATTCCTGTTGCGGATTGGGCTTCTATTGAAACCATGGAAGTAAAGTCTGTAACAAAAGAAAAATGTAGAGTATCGATGATTAGTGGACCTGATATTAGAGTTATCAATTCACAGAGACAACAAATAGGAGATACTGTTATTGTTGCAAGTCGTGCATCTATCATGCTAGCAGAGAGACTTTTTTTTGAAGTACCTTTTTTAAATTTTAACAATATACAAATTGATGTATACGAGCTACCAAACAACGATTTATCAAGTAATAATTGTATATTTACTACTCAAATTACCAGAAAACAAGCCAATGAAACTGACTGGGATAGTTATATGGATGCACAATCAACAAAGCATACATTGGCCTCATGGGACACAAAGGCATTGAATGATTCAAGTAAAAGCATTGATCCAGAAATCAATGCTATACTTAAATAGGTTATTTTAGGATTAACATTATTGATTTGTATGCGTTTAAATTTTTATGAACAAATTTAGATTTCTAACTGCTGGAGAGTCTCACGGCAAGGGCCTTATTGCTACAATTGAAGGCATACCTGCTGGCGTCCAAGTTACAGAATCCATGATTAGAGATCAGTTAGCCAGACGGCAGCGTGGCTATGGTCGAGGCAAAAGACAACAAATTGAGACTGATTATGCAGAAATCATGACTGGTGTTCGTTATGGAAAAACTATGGGAACCCCCATTGCTTTATTAATAGAAAATGCTGATAGAAAAAATGCAAACTGGGATCACAGGATGTCTATTGAAGATGTTGATGATCAAGAACCTGCTATGACAACTCCTAGGCCAGGTCACGCAGATTTAGTTGGAACTCAGAAATTTAATTTTACGGACATAAGACCTGTTTTAGAAAGAGCTAGTGCCCGAGAAACTACTGCTAGAGTTGCAGTAGGAGCAGTTGCCAAAAGTTTTTTAAGTGAAATTGGAATTCAATTTAGATCTCGAGTTATATCAATAGGTAGCGTTGCTGATGAAAATAATGAAATAGATTGGGATTTTGTTGAGAATTCGGAAGTTCACGTTAGTTCAAAAGAAGCTGAAGGAGCAATGATTAAAGAAATTGATAAGGCCAAAGAGCTTCATGACACATTAGGTGGAATTTTTGAAGTGAGAGCTCAAGGAGTTCCTATTGGACTTGGTAGTTATGCTCAATGGAACACAAGGCTAGATAGCTTAATTGCACAAGCGATGCTTTCAATTAATGCTGTTAAAGGCGTTGAGATAGGTGATGCATGGCATGCTGCAAAAAGCCTAGGTTCTTCAGTTCAAGATATTATTTTGCCAAAAAATAAATGGAAAGATTCAACATGGAATAGAGAAACAAATTATGCTGGAGGCATTGAAGGCGGAATATCAAATGGGCAAGATATAGTTGTACGCTCGGCCATTAAACCTATTTCAACTGTGACACAAAAATTACCTACTGCTGATCTGTCAACAGGCAAATCAGCAACATCATTTTATGAACGCTCAGATATATGCGTGGTACCTTCTGCAGCAGTTATAGGAGAAGCGATGTTGGCATTAGTCTTAGCTCAAGAAGCGCTATTGAAATTTGGAGGGGATAGCATTGAAGAGTTTATCCGTAATTATAAAGGCTATGTAGATTCTTTAGGCATAAAAAAGTAGACATTTATTTTCTGTTTACAAGGATAAATTATGATCACAAATAAAATTATATTAATTGGACTATCGGGAGCTGGCAAAACAACTATTGCCAAGCAAGTATCCTCATTACTTTCGTGGAAACATATTGATACTGATCAGCTTATTGAAGATCAATTTGATAAATCTCCTGCTGAAATGATTCAAGAAGACGGTGAATCAAAATTTAGAGAAGCTGAAGAAGAGTGTATTAAGAGTATTACTGATACCCAAGTAGTGATTTCTATCGGAGGAGGCGCTTTTCAATCTACAAAAAATAGAAAAAATTTATTTGCTGAAGGGCTTGTAGTTTTTCTAGATGCACCAATACAAACATTAGTTGATCGTATTGAAAATAGTAAGTCTAAGCAAAAACGTCCATTATTAGGATCTCCTTCACAAATACAAGAAAATCTAGTTGACATGGATCAACAAAGAAGAAAAAATTTTTTGAGGGCGGATCTGCATCTTTTTACCTATAATCAGGATCCTGAAAACATTGCGAAGACCATTATTAAATTTTGGACAGATTTTACATTAGATGAACAAACTTTATTGAGATATGATGTTGCGGAAACAGCCCAATTACCAGTAACGCGAATAGCAATTAATAATCATCAATTTCCAATTTGGGCAGGCGTTGACCAATTAAATGAACTACCTCAGATTATTGCGAGAATTTCTGTTAGTCAAAAGGTGCATATTATCACTGATGAGAATGTAAATAATATCTATGGTTCAAAAATAGCAGCAATACTAGACGATCAAAATATCAGCCATCTTTCATATGTTTTAAAATCAGGTGAAGATCAAAAAAACTCAGCTAACGTTGAACTTATTTATAAATGGTTATTTGAAAATAAGATTGAACGCCAAGATCTTATTATTGCATTAGGCGGAGGTGTTGTGTGTGACTTAGCGGGATATGTAGCAGCAACTGTATTGCGTGGGGTTAAATTATTATCAATACCCACTAGTCTTTTAGCAATGACTGATGCTGCAATTGGTGGCAAGACAGCAGTAAATTTGAATGTAGGTAAAAATTTAATAGGTGTTATTAAACAACCAGATGCAATTCTTATAGATGTGAATTTCTTAGAAACTCTACCTGAGCGGGAGATAACAGAAGGCATGGCAGAGGTAATTAAACATGCTATTATTCTTGATAAAACTCTCTTTCAAACCTTTGATGAACACAAAGGTAAGACATCTACTTTAATTCAAGACAAAAAATTGCTACTAGATATTATTGTCAAAAGCGTTCGGATAAAAAGCATGATTGTATCAATTGATCCAAACGAAAAGAACATACGCAAAATATTAAATTTTGGTCATACTATAGGTCATGCTCTTGAAGTTGCCTCTAAGTACAAATCTCTTTTGCATGGAGAGGCTGTAGCAATTGGCATGGTTGGTGCTACACAAATATCGTATAAGTTAGGTTATATTTCTGAAGAAGATATGAAAAATATCATTGCAATCATTGAAAGCTATAATTTGCCAGTTTCTTTTAAAGGTATTTCTATTGATTCAATTATGGAATATATTACATTTGATAAAAAAGTTGTCAATAAACAAGTTCAATTTATACTCATAAATGACATCGGTGTTCCTACAATTACTACTTTGCCAGATAATCAATTGATTTTAGAAACCTTGGAAGGCCTCCAGGATGAGTGATCGACATCGACAAATTCATGCTATAGCCAAAGGAAGAGTACAACGAGTAGGATATCGGAATTATTGCGTAGAACAAGCTACAGGATTAGGTGTTATTGGGTACGCACAAAACTTGGCTAATGGTAATGTCAAAATAGTTGCAGAAGGAGAGGAAAGTATTCTTCGAGAATATATTAAACTGCTTCGTAAGGGGCCTATACTGTCAGTGGTTAAAGAAGTTGAGTTTCGATGGGAAGAACCAGAAAAGATGTTTACTGGCTTTGAAATAAAAATATAAACTATAATGTAATTACTTGAACTAGAGACCCTTTTTTCAAAGTTTTTTTTGTTGCAGGGCATTTTACCAATCCATCAGCAAGAGACATTGACTGCAAAATACCTGATCCTTGGTTGCCAGTTATTGTTGCAAAGATTTGATTGTTTCGACTCGATAATTGGACCCTAGCATACACCTCTCTTTTGTCTGAATTAATAATATCGCTATTTAATATTGCTTGTATGCTCTCTCGATTTTTAAAGTTTTTATTCATCATTTTTAATATTGCTGGCCTTGCAAATAATTCAAATGTAACCATTGCAGATACCGGATTACCAGGTAGACCTATATGAGGAATTTGTTTGTTGTTCTGTCTTATCATTCCAAACATTAGTGGTTTGCCTGGTTTCATTTTAATTGACCAGAAGTCAATTTTTCCATTCAGGGTTACTACTTCTTTAAATAGATCGTAATCTCCTTTTGATACACCTGCTGTCGAGATAATTAAGTCAGAATCTTTACTGGCATGATCTAATTTTATCTGTATGTTTTTTATCGTATCTCGAGCTATGTTATATATTTTAGGTACTCCACCTAATTGTTTAACCTGTGAAGCAATGGAGTATGTATTTGAATCATAAACTTGTCCTGGTTTAATTTTTTGAGGAGGACGTATAATTTCATTTCCTGAAGAAATAATTGCGATAATTGGTTTTCTTGTGATAGGCAATTTTTCAATACCCACAGAAGCAGCTAATCCAATATGTGCAGGATTCAATAGTGTATTTTTCTTTAATATCATTGCGCCTTTTTTAGTATCTTCTGCAGCCTTTCGAATATTTTCATTAGCTTGCACAGTTTTATAAATTTGCACTTGTTTTGGAAGGTTATTTGATTTATTTTTCTTGGCGTACTCGTCAGTATCTTCGAAGGGCACAACTGCATTGGCTCCTTTAGGGATCACTGAACCAGTCATTATCCTTACTGCTTGTCCACTTTTTATCTCTTTTTTAAAAATCCTACCAGCTTGGTTTTCTCCTATGACATGAAGAGTAATTTTTTTCTTATTTGCATTCTTTGTGTCACTTGCTTTAATAGCATATCCATCCATGCTTGAATTGTTTCGAAGCGGCACATTAATTGTGCTAACGATATTCCTTGCCAATACTTGATTGAGGCATTCTAGCAAAGGAGTCTTCGTGGTAGCTAAAACTTTAATATTAGCAAGTATTTTCTTTTGTGCTTGATTGACAGATAACATTACTGCACTCCTTGTTGGTGCTTGTTATTTATCTTACTATTAATGTAATTAGATTGTAATTAAATATGAAATCTATTGAAAATCAAATTGATAATATACTGAAGTCAGGGCAATCTGCGATAGGCGATGTCCAAGATAAAGATGCCTTGCAAGCTTGGCGTTCTCAATATACTGGTCGTTCTTCGGAACTTGCTGATATTTTAAAAAACCTGAAAGATGTCCCGAAGGAAAACAGGAAAGAGATTGGGCAAAAAATTAATTCAATTAAACAAGAGCTAGAACAATTATTTGAAAATAAATCTCTTGAACTTGTTAATTTAAGTAACTCTGACAGTAATGACTTGCACATTGATACTTCTTTACCCGGCACCTATAAAAAAAGCGGACACTTGCATCCAATTACTTTGGCATTACGTGAGACATTAGCCGTGTTAGCAAAGTTAGGTTTTTCTACAGTTGAAGGCCCTGAAGCAGAATCCTCATATTATAATTTTGATAGACTTCGTATTCCTGAAGATCATCCTGCTCGAGATATGTGGGATACTTTTTGGTTGCAATCAGATCAATCGAAAGATCCCTTACTACTGCGAACACATACAAGTCCGATGCAAATTAGGTTCCTTGAAGAAAATGATCCTCCAATTAGAATCGCTGTTCCAGGTAAATGTTATAGATATGAAGCGACAGATGCTACTCATGAGTGGATGATGCACCAAGTTGAAATTCTAGCAATTGATAAAGGAGTCTCTATTAGTAATTTAAAAGGAACTTTGCAATCGTTTGCTTATGAAATGTTTGGTTCTGATGCAAAAATTATGTTACGTAATTCTTATTTTCCTTTTGTTGAACCTGGCGTTGAGATGGCAGTATTTTTTCGAGGAGAATGGCTCGAGATCATGGGTGCTGGGATGGTGCATCCAGATATTATTGCTGCAGCTGGATATGATCCACAGGTTTATTCTGGGTTTGCAGCAGGCATGGGCATTGAACGAATAGCAATGTTATTATGGGATATTGATGATATAAGGTATTTCTATCAAAACGATCTTCGTTTTTTAAATAAGTTTTAAAGGTGTAACGAGATGTATGTATCAATGAATTGGATAAGAGAACATATTGATATTCCTCAGTCTGTGAGTATTGAGGAGATTGTTGATAAATTAACTAAAGCATCGGTTGAAGTAGATGGAGTTAATCGCATAGGTGAATGGTGGGACTCAGCTCTTATTCAAGTGGGCCTTGTGAAAGATATACTCCCTCATCCAAATGCAGACAGATTGAGGCTTGCAGATATTGAACTTGCAAAATCTCAAGTTGAACGAGTTGTATGTGGTGCTCCAAATTTAGAAATTGGACAAAAAATTGTTTTTGCAAAAACTGGCTCAAAAGTCTTTAGTCCAAAAACAAATGATTATATTACTCTGGAAACAGCTAAAATTAGGGGAGTGGAATCCAGCGGAATGGTCTTATCTGAGTCAGAATTAGGCATCTCTGACAACCATGAAGGCATCTTAGTTCTTAACGATGCGCATGAAGTTGGTACACCTGCACAATCAATTCTTGCCGACACTATTCTTGATGTTCATATTTGGCCCAATAGACCGGATTTAATGAATATTGTCGGGATTGCTCGAGAAATTGATGCTATTTTTAATGCAAAATCAACAATAAAATTGCCAGACATCAATTATAAAATAAAAAAAGATGATAATTTTAATTTTCCGAAAATTGAGATCGATGATTATGACTTATGCAGTCGCTATACTGGCATGCTTATTAAAGATGTTACTATTGAGGAATCACCAATTTGGTTACAGGAAAAGCTTCGTTCTGCAGGTATGAGGCCTATATATAATGTAGTTGACATAACAAACTTTGTTATGATGGAGATGGGTCAACCCTTACATTCTTTCGATTACGATAAGTTAAATGGCACAATAAAAGTTCGTAATGCACAAAAGGACGAACAGTTAATAACCTTAGATGGTGAAACAAGAAAGTTAACTACTGCTGACTTAGTTATTGCAGATGACAAAACCGCTATTGCTCTTGCTGGGGTTATGGGAGGGGCTAATTCTGATATTAGTGATAGCACCAAAAATGTTTTTCTAGAAGCAGCAAATTTTAATCCAAATAATATTCGTCGAACGTCTCAAAAATTTGATTTACGATCTGAGGCTTCTGCTCGTTTTGAAAGAAATCTTCCACCTCATTTAGCGTATTTAGGTATTCAGCGTGCAGCTAAGTTAATACAGGATATTTGTGGAGGTACGGTATGTCATGAATTAGCAGACGTGAACAATGGTATCAGCGATGAGCCCAGTATTGTGAAAATGAATATTGAGACAGTGCAAAAGATTTGTGGCATCGACGTAACTGAAAAAGAGATTCTTGAAAAATTACGTTTATTAGGATTTGAACTTAATTCAAAAAAAGGCAATGATCTCATGATATCTATTCCTCTTTGGAGAACAGACATTACTATTATTGACGATCTTATTGAAGAATTTATTAGAATCTATGGTTATGATACAGTGCCATCTACGGCAATAAACGGACAGATCCCAGATCATTCCTTGCAAGATATCGTTACAATTAAATCTAGATTACAAGATCTATTTGTGGCTCAAGGATTTAATGAAATTATTTCTTATTCGCTGACAACTGTTGAAAAGTTAAAAATGATTTTAGGAGAGGAAGCCGTCAATAATAATCCGCCAATTGCATTAAAAAATACTCTTTCTTCTGAGCGCGCAGTACTCAGAACATCTATGCGCCATTCTTTACTTGAAACAATTAGTTATAATATTCATAACAGCCAATCTGATATTTGGATCTTTGAATCTGGCAGAATTTATTCAGAGCGCACAAAAGATATCTCGGGTACATTTAAAGACAGCCCACTTGCAGAACAAGAATATTTAGTTGGAGCAGTTTCTGCGAAAACACTTGATAGGTTTGGCTTGCCGACTAGCCAAACAGTTGATTTTTTTGATGTAAAAGGAGCATTGGAAGCAATTTTCACAAGCTTGAAGGTTCATCCATCCTTTAATGCTAATACCCTTACAGGTTTCACAAATCCTACTACGGAAATTTTTATTGGCGACAATATAGTTGGAGTACTGGGTACGCTCGATCAATCTGTTTTAAAGCAATTTGATATTTCAGCAGATGTTATTTTATTTGAATTAAATATGGACGCAATGGTACATGCTCTGACTGATGTTAACCATTTTGAACCTTTCTCTAAATTCCCTGCAGTTGTTAATGATTTAGCAGTCATAGTTGATGAAAATATTTCGCATAATAGTTTAATAGAAGTTTTTCAACAATCTTCACTGGTTAACAATGTACAGTTATTTGATATATATCGAGGTGATCAGATTGATAAGAATAAAAAATCTTTGGCCTATAAAATTACTTATCAATCATTTGATAAAACTTTGACTAATGAAGAAGTCACTCAAGAGCAAAATAAAATTGTTAAACAACTCAATAAAGATTTTGGCGCTACGATTAGAGAATAATCTACATTACTTAGTTTTCTGTTCTTGCTGCTCGAAAAGATTGTATGCCAGCCTTTAGGAAATATACTAAAGCAATTGTTGTAATAAATTGTGAGAAAACTGCCCAAGGTCGCGCTGCCTCACCACGAATAAAATCGTCGCCATTTGCCAACAACATTGGCGCAAGACCAAGAACGCCTGCAAGTGCGACTAAAAGGCCAACATGCATAACATGGTGCCTAATTTTTTCATTGCTTGCTAGTTTGGCAACTATAAGGAAAATTATTCCAAAAATTGACGGTATGAATGCTGATATGCTGCTTGTGCCACTCATGAAATAAGTAAAAGGTCCAAGTAAAGCGAGAATGGCACCAACTCGATACGCATGTATATGCATGAGTCTTTCTCCTATGCTTCTTTAGCAGCTGTAGTAACGATCTCTTCAAAAACATCTGGATCATTGACTGCCATATCAGCGAGTATTTTTCTATTTAAATTAAGACCAGATTTTTTTAGATTATTGATAAATTTACTATAAGAAATACCATGTATGCGACATGCAGCATTAATTCTTGTAATCCACAATCTTCGGAAGTCGCCTTTTTTCTTACGTCTATGTACAAAAGCATAGTGCTGAGCGTGGGTTAATGATTCTCGTGCAACTTTATATGTTTTATGGCGTCTACCAGCATGACCTTTAGTTAGCTTTAGAACTGCTTTATGCCTTCTGTGTCCTGCTTTTGTATTTCTTGAACGTGTCATTTTATCTCTCTATGATAGTTTAATTTTTGAATTAGGTAACATTTTTTTTATTTTAGATAGATGAGTCTTATGTACCGGACTCATTCCTTTCAATGCATTAAGTTTACTTTTACGCTTTTTCATTTTTTTATTATTTTTATGATGCCCAGTTATAAGCACTTTACCTGTGCCAGTAATCTTAATTCGTTTTTTTAAACCCTTATGGGTTTTCATTTTTGGCATTCAACTTCCTATTCAATAGATAAAAATGATAACAGATAAATAATTATAATCCATTTATAAAT
>CETH01169178.1_pt1 | contig 12130 bp, 11 predicted proteins | sample 361461 | NCBI WGS metagenome assembly CETH01 (sample SAMEA2622695, study PRJEB7988) | marine metagenome | isolation source: saline water (ENVO:00002010), including
CCTTCAAAAATTAATAAATGGCAATATTCTTTTTTTCTAGATTTTGAAGGACATCAAGAAGACAAGAAAATAAAAAAATTACTTTCCAATCTAGATAATAAAGATATAGCTGTAAAGATTTTGGGGTCTTACCCTAAGTCTATAGGATAATTTATGGATTTAAAAAAATTAATAAATAAAGGCATTGGCGACCTAAGCCCCTACGAGCCTGGAAAACCTATCGAAGATCTCGAAAGAGAACTAGGCATAAAAAATGCTATCAAACTAGCAAGTAATGAGAATCCTGTTGGCCCCAGTCCAAGGATATTAGATTCAATAGAGTCTGTTTTAAAAGAAACCCATAGATATCCTGATGGTAATGCAACAAGGCTAAAGTCTTCTATTGCGCGTAGATTTAATGTGCAGGCAGATCAAGTAACAATAGGTAATGGTTCTAACGATATTATTGAGTTTGTTGCTAGGATATTTTTGAACCAAGAAGATAGCGCCATATATTCTGAACACGCTTTTGCAGTTTATCCTCTGGTCGTTAAGGCAGTTGGAGCAAGGGGAATAGAAGTCCCCTCAAAAGACTTTTCACATGATCTTGATTTGATTCTTAATTCTATAGAAGAAACTACTAAGTTAATCTTCATCGCAAATCCCAACAACCCCACAGGTTCTTTTGTTGAGCAAGACGAGTTAATCTCCTTTCTTGAGAAGGTACCAGAACACATAATTGTTTTGCTTGATCAGGCCTACTTTGATTATTCTTCTTTTGAAACTAAAGATGTAGATTTTGATATATTGGATAAGTTTCCAAATCTAGTTATGAGTCGCAGTTTTTCTAAAGCGTATGGACTGGCCGGATTCAGAGTAGGTTTTTGTGTTTCTTCGAATCCTATAGCTGATTATCTGAATAGGGTAAGACAACCATTTAATGCGAACTCTTTAGCCTTATTCGCTGCCGAGAAAGCTCTAGAAGATCAAGAATATTTAGATCAATGTCTTAAGCTCAATTTAGAGCAAAAAGAACTTCTCTACAGAGAGCTTGAACTGCAGGGATATGAGTGTCTTCCCAGCAGAGGTAATTTTATTTCATTTAACTGCAAGCAAGATTCTAAAGAGGCTTTCAACAAACTTCTAAATGAAGGGGTTATTGTAAGATCTCTAACTGTTTACAAGATGCCTAATTATTTACGAATTTCTATCGGATTGCCTGAAGAGAACCAGACTTTTTTAGAAAAAATTAAGCTAACTTTAAGTTAGATGAGTAGTAAAAAAGATTTCAAAAACATTCTTATAGTTGGTTTAGGTCTAATAGGAGGCTCAATTGCTAAGAAGCTAAAAGACATTTCATATCCTGCAAAAATCTTTGGCCTAGAGAAAGATTCTGAAGTAATGCAGAAGGCTAATGAAAATTCTTTGATAAGCAATGACAGCAATATCGATCTCTCTGCACTTGATGACTTATTAATAATTTTCTCTACTCCGGTCCTGTCTTTTAAAGAGGCCTTGGAATCAGTTATATTGATGAAACCTACAGAAAAAGCTATTTATACAGATACTCTCAGCACAAAGTCTCATGTACTTCAAACTTTGAAAGATTTTTCTAGCGTAAAAAATAAATTTGTTCTTTCTCACCCTATTGCTGGCTCTGAAAAGAGCGGTCTTGAGAGTTCAAAAAGAGAACTCTTTGATAATAGAGTCTCAGTTATTTCTCCGCACGATACTAATATGTCCGAAGATATAGATAAGGTGATAAATTTCTGGAATAAACTTGGTTCAAAAACGAAAATTCTTTCTGCTAAAGAGCACGACACTATTTTTGCAAAGACTAGTCATCTTCCTCATGCCATTTCTTATGCTCTGACTGAAAGCTTATTTAATAAATTAAATGAAAAGACATTCGAATTTTCGGGTGGAAGTTTAGAAGACTATACAAGGATTGCATCTAGCGATCCAATTATGTGGAAGGACATTCTTATATCCAATCACAATAATTTACTTGATTCTATAAAAGACTTTGAGAAAAGTTTAAAAAAACTAAAAAGACTTATTGAGAATAAGGATGAGGAAGGCTTGATTGAATTTCTTTCAAAGATAAAGAGTTTAAGAGATAGCTCTGTTGGCGGTAATTAGATGAATTTTTTAATTAAGAAGGGAGAAGGACTGAAAGGGGAAATCACTGTACCGGGAGATAAATCTATATCTCACCGTTCAATTATTTTATCTTCTTTAGCAGAAGGAACATCAAGGATAACAGGACTACTGGAAGGCGAAGATTGTCTAGCCACAATAGAGGTTTTTCGTGAGATGGGTATCAAGATTCATAATGATGATGGTGTGTATTTTATTGAAGGAAAAGGCCTGAAAGGATTGGAAAGTCCAGACAAAACCTTAGACTTTGGAAATTCAGGTACATCAGTGAGATTGTGTTCAGGCATTTTATCGGCTCAAAATTTTAAAACTACCCTCACAGGAGATAGATCATTATGTTCGAGGCCTATGCAGAGGATAGTTGAACCTTTATCAGCTATGGGAGCAAATATATCTTCTGCCGAAGGAGAAACACTTCCTTTAGAAATTTATCCAGTTGATAAGCTCAATTCCATTAAGTATTCACTTCCAGTTGCTAGTGCACAAGTGAAGTCTTGCATTATGTTGGCAGGCTTATTTGCCGAGGGCAAAACTGAAATAGAAGAAAGTGCGGTTACAAGGAATCACACTGAAAATATGTTTCAAGAATTTAATATTCCAATAGAGATAAATAACTCCAATAATGTTAAGAATATTTTTCTAAGAAAGGTAGATCTTATTAAACCAACCAATATAAACATTTGCGGAGACTTTTCCTCTGCTGCATTCTTTATAGTTGCAGCATTAATATCTCCAAACTCAGAATTATTAATTAAAAATGTTGGAGTTAACGAGACTAGAATAGGTTTACTGCATGCTCTAAGGCATATGGGAGCGAATATAGAACTTAAAAATCAATTTGATGCAATTGAGCCAACAGCAGATATATTAGTGAAAAGCTCTAATTTGAAAGCTATCAATCTCAACACAAAACTAGTAGCTAATATGATCGATGAAATGCCTGCTTTTTTTATTGCTGCAGCCCTAGCTGAAGGAAAAACACTAGTAAAAGATGCAAAAGAGCTTAGAACTAAGGAGAGCGATCGCCTTCAAGCCATGGCCGATGCCCTAAAATCTTTTGGAGTAAATTTTGACCTCAAAGATGATGATATTGCGATATATGGACTCGGCTCAAAAGGAACTTTCAACTCAGCAGATATAGATTCTTATGGCGATCATAGAATTGCAATGGCCACTGCAATAGGTTCACTAAGATGTGATGCGGAAGTTAATGTACTAGATTGCCTTAACGTAAATACCTCTTATCCAAATTTTCTCGAAACCTGCAAAGACATCGGAATAGATATACAAAATTATGAATGAGACTAATGTACCTGTTATTACAATTGATGGACCAAGCGGCGCTGGAAAAGGAACTATTGCTCAGATGTTAGCTTTAGAACTGCGTTGGAATATATTAGATAGCGGTGCACTTTATAGGACATTAGCTTATTTCATGAAAGAAAATGAAATTTCCTTGGATAAATTTGAACAAAAAAGGGATGAAATAAGAAAAAGATTTCTGGTTTCTTTTGATCCCGGAACACCCGGAGAGCCAGTAAGAGTTCTATTTAAAGGTAAAGATATAACCAATTTAGTCAGAACAGAAGAGATGGCTAAATTGACATCAAATTTGGCTGCAGAGCCTTTAATCAGAGAGTTTATTAAGCCCTGTCAGAGAGATTTTATGATTGAACCAGGGCTGGTAGCTGATGGAAGAGATATGGGAACAGTTATTTTTTCTGATGCAAGACATAAAATTTTCCTCACCGCTTCAGTTGAAGAAAGAGCTAAAAGAAGACAAACACAGTTGAAAAGACAGGGTTTGGAGGTTAACATGCGCTCCCTTTTACAAGAGTTAGAGGAGAGGGATCGTAAAGACATGGAGAGAGAACATTCTCCCTTAGTTCCTGCTGAAGACTCTATGATAATTGATACTAGTAATTTAAACCCTGAAGGAGTGGTAAAGGAAATAAAAAATTACCTTTAAAAAGAAAAATATGGCAGCAAGCTTTGAACAACTATTAGACGAAAATTTAAGCACCGTAATTATGAAACCAGGTAGTCTGGTTACTGGAATCGTTATAGACATACTGGATAATCATGTAGTGGTACATGTAGGTTTAAAATCCGAGGCTGTTGTCCAAAAGTCAGAATTCTTCAATGAGTCAGGTGAATTAGAGCTAGAAATCGGCGATGAAGTGCAGCTGACCTTAGAAGCAATAGAAGATGGACATGGGAATACTAGGGTATCTAGAGAAAAAGCAATAAAACAAGAAGTATGGAAGAGAATTGAAGACTGTTTAGCTCAAGATTCTATTCTTAAAGGTTTAATAACAGGGTCTGTAAAAGGAGGAATGACCGTTGATGTCCAGGGAATAAAAGCATTTTTGCCCGGATCTCTTGCAGAAGTCATACCTACTAAAGATCTTGAACACCTAGTTGGTAATTATGAAGAATTTAAAGTAATAAAACTAGATAAAGATAAGAATAATGTGGTGCTTTCAAGAAAAGCTGTTCTACAAGAGGCTAATTCTGAAGAAAGAGAAAAACTCCTTGCTACATTGGCAGAGGGACAAGTTATTAAAGGAGTCGTTAAGAATCTAACTGATTATGGGGCATTCGTGGATTTGGGTGGCATAGATGGGCTCCTCCACATTACAGATATCTCTTGGAGCAGAATCAATCATCCATCTGAAGCTATCAAGATCGGAGAAAAACTGGATGTAAAAATCATCAAATATGATGCAGAAGAGAAAAAGGTTTCTCTTGGTATAAAACAATTGATAGACGATCCTTGGGTTGGTATTGAGTCTAAGTTCCCTCTAAATACTTCTGTAATGGCTACTGTAACAAACTTAACTGACTACGGGTTTTTTGCAGAAATAGAACAAGGAGTCGAAGGACTGGTTCACGTTTCAGAAATAGATTGGACAAATAAGAACATTCATCCATCAAAAGTGGTGCAACTTAAAGATCAGGTTGAAGTCATGATCTTAGAAGTTGATGAAGAAAAAAGACGAATTTCTCTAGGTCTCAAGCAATTAACTGAAAACCCGTGGCAAGTATTCGAGCATACACATAAAGAAGGAGACAGAGTCTCCGGAGCAATCAAATCCATCACTGACTTTGGTGTATTCATTGAGTTAGATGGCGGAATAGATGGGCTCGTTCATCTTTCAGATATCTCCTGGGATGAGAGCGAAGAATCGGTAAGATCTCTCAACAAAGGTGATGTGGTTGAAGCTTTGGTGCTGTCGATTGAAGCAGATAGAGAAAGAATATCCCTTGGTATGAAGCAACTTGTTTCAGATAGCTTTGGTGATTACACAAAAACTAATAAGAAAGGTACCAGAGTTATTGCCAAGATAATTGGTTCCACAGATGAGAAAGTAGATCTAGAACTTAGTGAAGACGTGAGAGGGTACCTTCCTATGAAAGATTATACTAATTCAATGTCTGATGTGTCTTTGGAAGAAGGTAGTGAGATAGAAGTCGTAATTGCAAACATAAATAATAAAGATAGAGAAATAATTTTGTCTTTGAGAGCCTTAGAAAAACAAGAAGAAAAGAGCGCCTTAAAAGACAATGCTCTAAAGAACAAAGAGATAGAAGAAGCTACTAAATCTAATATCGGAGATCTTATAAAAGCAGAGATGCAAGATACCGATACTGAAGATGAATAAATCAGACCTGATTACAAAATTAGATAACAAGTTAAATACTTTCGATCAAGATGACGTCGAGAAGTCAGTAAACGCAATTCTGAGACTAATTTCAGATACCTTAATTAATGGTGACAGAGTGGAAGTAAGGAACTTTGGATCATTTTCTATTAGGTCAAGAGAACAGAGAATATCTAGAAATCCTAAAACAGGAACCTCTGTAATGGTACCAGCAAAATATCACCCATATTTTAGAGCTTCCAAACACTTAAAAGAATCTTTAAACAAATAAAAAAGAAGAAGTTGTATAGTATCCTTAATAGGAGTGGGGCAAATGTCAAAGGATATCATCAATAAAGTAAAACAAACGTTCGTAGATTCGATCTCTGTTAAACAAGAAATTCTAGATAATGAATCTTACGGGGTGTTAGTAGAAGCGGGCGATGTAATTGCTAATTCTATTTCAAATGGTGGAAAGTTACTTCTCTGTGGTAATGGTGGTTCGGCTGCAGATGCTCAACACTTAGCTGCAGAATTTTTAATAAGGTTAACTTCAGATGTGAACAGAGAGAGCATTCCTGCTCTTTCTTTGGCTCAAGATACCTCTACTCTTACTGCCTGTATTAATGATTATGGATCAGATGACGTTTTTAAAAGAGTTTTCTCTGCACTATCCTCAAAAGGAGATATATTACTAGTAATTTCGACCTCAGGTAACTCCAGAAATATTATTGAAACTTTAAAATTAGCCAAAGAAAGGAATATCTTTTCTTTAGGTTTTCTAGGTAATGAGGGTGGCGAAGCTCTTCAATATTGTAATTCCGCCTTGATTGTCCCAAGTAAAGTTACCGCCAGGATACAAGAAAGCCATATTACTGCCGGACATGCTTTGTTACAGTATGTTGAAGACCTTCTATTGGAGAACGGCTGGTTAACCAAAGTCTAAAAATGGGCTTTTCAACAATCTTCATTTTGATAACTATCATTTTAATAGGTATTTACTCCTTTATTTTTCTGGGAATTAATTCCGTAGTAGTGAACTTAGACCTTTTGTTTTTAGCACTAGATTTTCAGTTAGGTTACCTAATGCTTTCATCTTTCTTAGCGGGAATTTTAATTACAATCGTTCTAGAATTGCTTTTCTTTTCTGCGAAGAAGAAAAATAAAGATGAGTGATATTAGGACGAAAATTCAAAATGAGCTCCTATTGCTAGGAAAGGGCTTAGAAAATACTCATCTATCAGAATTACATGTCCACCGATATCAAGATAAGAGAGTAATTAAAAATGAAATTTTAAATTTTGACTATTCGAAACAAAGACTTGATGATGGAGTTGTAGATTACCTTCTGCATATCCCTGATGCTATAAATTTAAAAGACTCGCTTCAAGATTTGTTTAATGGAAATGTACTAAATCCATCTGAAGGAAGAACTGTCTCTCATACAATTTATAGAGATAAAAATTCAAGAGATAAATTCAAACTTATATTTTCAGAAAGAGAAAGAATTAAGTCCTTTTTAGAGGGAAAAAATATTCTCAAGACTACTAAGAATGTAATTTGCTTAAGTATAGGAGGATCTAGGTTAGGACCTGAGTTACTAAATGAGTTTCAATCTTTAGATGAGCCAGTAAATATCTATTTTTGCTCTAGCCTTGACCTTTTGGAGTTGAGTGATGTTTTAAGAAAATGTAATCAGAGTGAGACTATAATTTTTGCTTCGTCAAAATCGTTCGAGACACCTGAGATACTCAAGAACCTTGAACACGTAAAGTCTTGGTATAGCCTACAACCTAAAATTGATTTTTATGATCATCTATATGGTATATCTGCTAACACTTCAGCAATGACAGCTTATGGAATTAAGCAGATTAATCAATTCCAGATTTTAGATTCTTTAGGAGGAAGATTTTCTATATGGTCTTCTATTAGTTTACCCGCATTTATCAATTCCAATTACAGCTCTTATCTTGATCTGCTAGAGGGTGCGTATTTAGCCGATGAACATACAAGCAAATCATCATGGGAATCTAACATTCCAGTAATGATGGCTCTTCTAAGTGTTTGGAATGCAAGTTCTCTTAATATAAATAATCATGGCATATTTACTTACAACTTTAGGTTGCGCTCATTAACAAAATATATATCTCAATTGTCAATGGAAAGTAACGGAAAATCCATAAACTTTGAATCTAAAGAATCACCTTTTTGTACTTCTCCCTTAATTTGGGGAGGTTATGGTATTGAATCTCAACATTCTACTTTTCAATGGCTGATGCAAGGAAAAACAGATAGCTCTTGCGATTTTATTGGATTAAATGATGGAAAAGAAGAGAACATGGATTCATATGAAATGCTTTTATCACAGGTCCTGGCGATGACTTACGGAAAAGAAGATAAAGAAAGTCCTTTTAAAACAATAAAAGGAAATAATCCGTGCTCTATTTTGCAACTTAAATCTATTGATCTTAAAAGCTTAGGATTCTTATTAGCTTTATATGAGCATAAAGTTTTTATTGAAGCTTCTATACTGGGAATAAATCCTTTTGATCAATGGGGCGTTCAGCTAGGAAAGAAATTAGCCCTAGAATCCAAAAATAACAAAGAAATTTTTAAAGATCATTTTTCAAGGAGTATTCATCCTAAATCCTAGTTTATAATCTATATATGAGCTCGAAAAAATTTAGACCAGTTATTTTAGCAGGAGGTTCGGGTAAGAGACTTTGGCCGCTTTCAACCAAAGAAAGACCTAAACAGTTTATCCATTTATTTGGAGATTTCACCCTTTTCGATTTAACCCTTCAAAGGGTAAATAACAGAGATATATTTAAGAAACCTGTCATAGTAACTTCTGAAGAATATTTGTCATTGGTTGAAGAATCTTTATCAAAAACAGGGCTAGAAGTTGAAAAGATTTTCTTAGAACCTGAGTCAAAAAATACCTTTTCAGCTTCAGTTTTACCTGTTTTTGACGCCTTGAAGCGTAATGAAGAAGAAAGATATATGGTAATGCCATCTGATCACTATATTCCTTTCAATAAATCTTTTTACGAAACCTGCACAACGATTAAGAATCAATTTAGAAAAAGAGCTCTTATATTATTAGGTGTCGCACCAGATAATCCATCTACAGAATATGGCTATATCTCCGTTGACGTATCTAATGAAGAACTAAAAGATGTAAAGTCTTTTATAGAAAAACCCGGACTTGAGAAGGCCAAACTCTTAATGAAACAGCCAGATACTTTATGGAATGCTGGAATATTTTGTTTTGATGGCAAATGGTTAAGTGAATCTATTCAAACAGTTAATCCAATGATGTATTCTTTGATGCAAGATCTTTTACCTTCTTCAGAACTAAATCAGATGTATTTTTATCCTGATAAAGAAAAGTTTTCAAAGCTTACAGATATCTCTTTTGATAAAGCATTTGTTGAATCTAATAAGAAAAATCTTGTTGTGACTTTAGAAGCAGGATGGACTGATCTTGGTTCATGGCATACTTTAAGTAATCTTCAAAAAAAACCAGAGTATGGACTTACCTTTTATACAGAAGGAGATTATCCCAGAACCGAAAAACCTTGGGGTTACTTCGAAGTATTGTTTGAATCAGATTCCTCAAAAGTTAAAATACTCTCTGTTGATCCTGGCCAAATGCTTTCAATGCAAATGCATGAACATAGATCCGAAACTTGGTATGTGACTCAAGGCATTGCAACAGTTACAAAAGGCGATATAACTTTTGACCTTAATCCCGGCGAAAGTGTTGAAATTGATCAGAAAGAAAGGCATAGAGTCAAAAACTCTGGTAGCGAAGTTCTAGAAATAATAGAAATCCAAACTGGAACATATTTCGGAGAAGATGACATTGTTAGGTTCGAAGATATTTATGGCAGAACAGATTATCACTGAATCTCCTTATTCAATCCCTACTGGTGATAAAGAGATAAAGAATTTTATTAAAGAGATACCTGGATCTCCAGGCGTCTACAAATTTTTAGATAAATTTAAAAACCCTCTGTATATTGGAAAAGCAAAATCTCTTAACAAAAGAGTAGCCTCATATTTCCGATCTTCTTCTAGATCAGAAAAAACGAATAAATTACTTGAATCAGCAAAGTTCATTGAATTGTCATTAACAAATACTGAACTAGAATCACTCCTTCACGAACAGTTTTTGATTAAAAATTATAAACCTAAGTTCAATGTCCAGTTTAAAGATGATAAAGGTTATCCGTGGATTAAAGTAGAAACAAATAATGCATTTCCTGCAGCTAAATCCTTTTTGGGAAAGAAACAAGAGAATGGAAAATTTTTTGGTCCTTTTCCAAACTCATATGCAGTAAGAGATGCGCTGAAATTAATCCAAAAGACCTTCAAGCTAAGAAACTGCTCTGACTCATATTTCAAAAATAGAAGTAGACCATGTCTGCAATATGAAATAGGAAGATGCTCTGCCCCTTGCGTAGGCTTAATAAGTAAAGAAGCTTACCAGAATGAGGTGAGGGGGGCTGATCTTCTTCTTTCAGGAAGATCGGAGGACTTAGTTCAAGAATTTTATGATTTGATGGATGATTTCGCTACGAAAAGACAATATGAGAAGGCTGCGGTTTATAGAGATAGAATATCTGCCTTAAGAGATATCCAAAGAACGCAAAGTGTTGCAGGCTTCAGTAAGAATAGAGATGCAATCTATTTGTCTGACTTAAAAGGAAAGCTCAAAATAGGAGTTACCAGAGTAAAAGGAGGATGGGTTACTGGACATGAGAATTTTATTTTGGAAGGAGGAATTGACAAAGAGGAAACTTTGGAAAGTTTTATAGGTCAATATTATTTTTCTACCGAGAATTGCCCTCCAATATTAGTTATAGGTCAAGATCTAACAAATAAGAAAATTATTGAAAAGGCTTTGCGTGAATTCCATGATAAAAGAGTGTCTATTATTACTAAGCTTTCCCAACGAGATAAAGGCCTTTTAGAAATTTGTAAGGCCAACACAGAATTCATCCTTAGGAAGGATAAAATAGATCCTGACATCGATTATAAGCTTGATGAATTAAAAAAAGAATTGCAGATCAAGGAAATAGAAACAATCGAGTCCTATGACATTAGTCACCATTCTGGTGATCATGCTGTTGCCGGATGCGTGGTTTATAATCAAGATGGCAAGGCTAAGGACCTTTACCGAACATACAACATAAGTGAGCAAAATTCAGGTAATGATATAGGTTCAATGCTTGAGTTAATAGAAAGAAGGTTTTCAAACAAAAAAAATAAAATTCCAAGTCTAATTATTATTGACGGTGGGAGGACCCACTTGATGCAGATACAAAAAAGAATGAACAAAATTGGAATAACTTCAACTAATATTATTTCTATTTCTAAAGGAATAAGGAGAAAGGCTACATTTGATTCAATTCATTTAACCAGAGGTGAGTCTAAGATAGTCAAACCAGGCTCTATATTTCACAAATTCATTCAAGAAATAAGAGACGAGACACATAGATACGCAATACATTCTCAAAAGAGAAGGAGTGTTAAATCTTCATTAGGTTCCTCAATAGATAACTTATCTGGCGTCGGGGATTCAAGAAAAAAGATTTTATTAAGGTATTTTGGTTCATTAGAGCAGATTAAAAGGGCAAGCGTTGATGATTTATCTGAAGTTTCTGGTATTGGTAGAATCACCGCAAATTCAATTTACAAGCAACTGCATAATTAGTTTCGATGGCAAATTATCTAACGATAACCAGAATATTACTAATATTCCCAGTTCTTACCTTGACTTCAGCTGAGCCAAATCAAAATAATTGGATAGCCCTTGTATTATTTGTAATTGCAGGCATTACAGACCATTTAGATGGCTATGTTGCTAGGAAGACTGGCTCAACAAGTAGTTTGGGAGCTTTACTAGATTTAGTAGCTGATAAAATACTAATTATCATTATGATTTTCTATTTAGTTTCTTATTCGAGTAGTGTTTTATTAATCATACCTTCCATAATAATAATTGTTAGAGAGATAGTTATTTCTTCTTTTAGACAATTTTTAGCTGAAAAAGCAGGAGTAAACCCCATAAAGGTGACTTTTATAGCAAAGACTAAGACGACATTACAAATCTTTGCTTTATCTTTCTTGATAATATCACCTAATTTTGGTGACCTTTTCTTTCTTTTAACTATTTGTTTATTTTGGTTAGCGGCTTATGTGTCTCTTCATAGCTTCTATGGGTATATCAAAATATACAGAAAATTAATTAAATAGCTGGCCTATTAAGCTTAGATATTTAGAATACTCGCAAGGCTGAGTAGCAAAGTGGTTATGCAGCGGATTGCAAATCCGTCTAC
>CETH01180358.1_pt1 | contig 12125 bp, 13 predicted proteins | sample 361461 | NCBI WGS metagenome assembly CETH01 (sample SAMEA2622695, study PRJEB7988) | marine metagenome | isolation source: saline water (ENVO:00002010), including
CAATGATCCCAACGGACTCGATGACGGGCCTCGCCCCCCTGCAGGAGCCGTACCGTTCTGACCGACGGGGCAAACAGGTTCTCCGGTGCCGTCCTTACCATTGATCTGGACGCTATCGCCGCGAACTGGAAAACCCTAGCAGATCGGACTGCGCCGGGAGAAAGCGGCGCAGTGGTGAAGGCCGATGGATATGGTCTTGGTGCCACAAAGGTTACCCAGAGCCTTCTCGTTGCTGGCTGTCGACGTTTTTTTGTCGCCACAATGGAAGAAGCAGTCACGCTTCGCCAATCGGTTCCGGGGGATTTCAGCATTTACGTCCTTGAGGGCTTTGTATCGACAAATACATTACAAGAGTTTGATGCCCACGACCTCGTGCCAGTTTTAAACACACTCGAAAATATCAGGACATGGTCAGAACACGCAAAGAGTCGGGGCGGACGTCGCGCCGTCCTCGCGCTAGATACCGGCATGAATCGACTTGGTCTAACGACGAAGGATGCAACTTGGCTGGCCAGGGAAACCGGCGCACTAGCTGGAATAGAGTTAGAATATGTGATGAGCCATCTGGCCTGTGCAGATGAACCTAATCATCCAATGAATGAGCAACAGCGGGCATTATTTGATGAACTCCGTGCCATGTTGCCATCCTCTAAGGCATCTTTAGCGAACTCCGGCGGGATCTTTCTCGGACAGGAATATCATTACGATCTAGCCCGCCCCGGCGCGGCATTATACGGGCTTACTCAGAACTGCGGCGCGCACTCGGAAATCCTCCAAGTCGTTGGTTTAAAATCCAAAATCCTTCAGATCCGTGTCGTTGACTCCGAATCTACCGTTGGCTACGCTGCTACTCGAACAGTGCCGGCCAAAACGCGCTTGGCAACCGTTGCAGCGGGATACGCGGACGGGTACCCGCGGTCTTTGAGTAATAGCGGGCACGGATATGCTGCAGGCGTGAAAGTTCCGGTCGCAGGACGTGTCTCGATGGACTTGACAGTATTCGATATTTCCGACGTACCTCTCAACAGTATCAAACCCGGCGACGATATTGAGCTTATCGGCGAGTGGCAAACCGTTGATGAAGTGGCTGAAACAGCAGGTACGATAGGTTACGAAATCCTGACGTCTCTTGGTGCGCGTTATGCCAAGAACTACACTGGCAACGTCTCCTGATGGAATTCTTAGCTACAATCGGACGCGTCTTTATCAAATTCCTATCGGCAATGGGTCGGCTCTCTATTTTCGCTGGCGTTAGCGTAAGCCATATTGTGAGACCACCTTTCTATCCGCGACTCCTGCTGCGGCAGATTATAGAGATCGGCTATTATTCTCTTCCCGTCGTCGGGCTTACGGCGGTCTTCACCGGCATGGTTCTTGCTCTACAAAGCTATACCGGTTTCGCTAGGTTCAATGCAGAAAGCGCGGTAGCTACTGTCGTCGTCTTATCGATAACACGAGAATTGGCGCCCGTCTTAGCCGGTTTGATGGTAGCAGGACGGATTGGTGCTGCTATGGCCGCAGAAATTGGCACGATGCGCGTGACAGAGCAGATAGATGCACTCTCCACCTTATCAACAAACCCCTATAAGTATCTGGTCGCACCGCGTTTGCTGGCCGGGTTCCTGATGTTACCCTGTTGTGTCTTGGTCGCAGATATCATCGGCGTATTTGGCGGATACTTAATCTCTGTCCATAAACTCGGCTTCAATCCTAGCGTCTACATTAAGAATACATGGCAATACCTTGAGTTTATGGACGTGCTATCGGGCTTGGTTAAGGCGGCCGTTTTCGGCTTTCTCATCGCACTGATGGGCTGCTACCACGGGTACTATTCGAAAGGGGGTGCGCAGGGCGTGGGGTCGGCAACAACAAATGCTGTGGTTTCAGCCTCCATTCTCATCCTAGGGTGCAATTACCTCATCACTGAGGCTTTTTTTGCAAGATGAAGAAAATACCTATAAAAATCTCGATACATGGGCTGAGTAAATCGTTCGGTTCCAAACGTGTTCTTACTGATCTTGACCTTGATGTCCGGGAAGGAGAGTCCATGGTCGTGATCGGTGCGTCCGGAACGGGCAAATCCGTTCTCCTCAAAAATATTATTGGCATTCTTACGCCAGACTCGGGATCTATCAAAATTGATGGCGTGGAAATCGTTGGGATTAGAGGAAACGCCCGCGATCGAATAAACCGTAAGCTGGGAATGCTGTTTCAAAGTGCTGCCCTATTCGATTCCCTTCCTCTCTGGGAGAATGTGTCTTTTGGTCAAATGGCAGGATTTGGTATGGGCCGCGACGAAGCCCGTGCGAACGCGGTCGAACAGCTGAAACGAGTAGGCCTATCGGAATCCGATGCAGACAGGTACCCGTCCGATATTTCCGTTGGTGCGCAAAAACGGGTCGGCCTTGCACGCGCCATCGCAACCCGGCCCGAAGTTCTGTTTTTCGACGAACCCACGACGGGTATTGACCCGATTATGGGTGATGTGATTGACGGCTTGATCGTATCTTGTGTCCGCGACCTCGGGGCCACCGCTTTGACTATAACCCACGATATGGAGAGCGCTCGCCGGATCGGTGACCGTATTGCCATGATTTATGAGGGGAAAATAGTATGGGTAGGTGCGGTTTCGGAAATCGACACCAGCGATAACAAATTCATTGATCAATTCGTCCATGGAAGGCTTGAGGGCCCTATGGCGGGATTAATCACCTCAAACGCATCAGCCTGATCTATGGCAAAATTATCTTCTGTTTTCACCTGTCAGAGCTGCACAGCGACGTATGGTAAGTGGCAAGGACAGTGCGACTCCTGCGGGGAATGGAATGTGATCACGGAAGGTGTCGATCACGATAAAATGCCTAAAGGTTTGGACAGTGGAAAAGGCCGTAATATTCAATTCGTGCCGCTGGATGGAGTTTCCAAGGCCGCGACCCGCCGAGTTACCGACGTGGCTGAATTCGACCGCGTCACCGGTGGCGGCCTAGTCCCGGGCTCTGCCATTTTGGTTGGTGGCGATCCCGGAATCGGCAAATCTACGATTTTGTTGCAAGTGGCCGGCGCAATGTCAGCTACTACCGCCTGCGCATACATTTCAGGCGAGGAAGCAGTAGATCAGGTCCGAATGCGCGCGGCGCGTCTAGGACTGACTACGGCATCTGTTAACCTCGCTGCCGCCACCAATGTCCGCGACATAGTCGCCACTCTGGATATCTTAGCCCCACCCGAATTGGTGATAATAGACTCCATTCAGACAATGTACCTCGACAATATAGATTCGGCGCCCGGATCCGTAACACAGGTACGTACTGCAGCAGATACACTTATAAGGCTCGCGAAGCGACGTGGCTTTATCCTTATCCTCGTCGGACACGTTACAAAAGAAGGTAACATCGCCGGTCCACGCATACTCGAACATATGGTTGACACAGTTCTATACTTTGAAGGCGAACGCGCGCATCAATTCAGGTTACTACGTGCGATAAAGAACCGCTTCGGACCTACCGACGAGATCGGTGTTTTCGAGATGACAGATGTGGGATTGATTCAGGTTGAGAACCCGTCAGCGCTATTTCTCGCCGAACGTCGGGATAATGTCTCCGGGTCGGCCGTTTTCGCCGGAATAGAGGGTACAAGACCTGTTCTCATAGAGGTCCAAGCGCTCATAGCTCCGTCAGCTTTGGGTGCCCCACGACGCGCGGTAGTCGGATGGGACACCGGTCGATTAGCAATGGTGCTCGCCGTTCTTGAGGCACGCTGCGGTATTTCGCTAGCCGCACAGGACGTTTACCTCAACGTAGCAGGCGGTCTTAAGATCAGCGAACCCGCGGCCGACCTGGCAGTGGCCGCCGCACTGATCTCGGCGGCTTTGGACCAACCACTGACTGCAAACACAGTGGTTTTCGGCGAGATCGGACTTTCCGGAGAGGTCCGGTCTGTTATCCGAACAGATCTCCGTATCAAAGAAGCCGCAAAATTAGGATTTGAGGCCGCGTGGGCACCGCCTCACCCGGATAAAAACGGCACGACGGGTATAACCGCACCTGCTAGATTGCGTATTTTGAAGATGCAACGACTACAGGATATGGTGAGTCAATTCGATCTTTCTGGCGACACACCCTCCACCGTCATCGAGGCCGCTCAATGAGCATTCCAGACATTACCGTACTCGTCGTTGTTTTATTGAGTGGTATCATCGCTTTCCGGTTGGGACTCGTGCGCGTAATTTTAGGGCTGGCTGGTTGGTTTGGTGCGACATTAGCTACAATTTATAGTTACTCTCATATTCGGCCCTATGCCCGGGAATGGATAGGAAATCAGCTGATTGCCGATATTGGCGCTGGTGCAGCAATTTTTATCATATCGATGATTATCCTGACCTTGATCAGCCATGCGATTGCAAGCGGTGTGCGCGAGAGCTCTTTTGGAATGCTTGATCGCTCATTTGGACTACTTGCCGGTCTAGTGATTGGGGTTTTTGTGGTCAGCGCCGGTTATATATTCAGCCAACAAGGACTAAAAATAACCGATCAGTCTTCGTTCTATAAAGGCTCAAAGACGCTGCCACTGATCAAACGCTCTGCGACGATTCTGGCCGCTGCGGCCCCAGACGACTGGGGCTTATCAGTATCTTCAGGACCGGCAACTGATCGTGAGAAGCAATTTCGGAGCTTAATGTCACCTAAACCCAAAACAGGGAGACAAGACAGGGGTTCGGGATACAAACCGGCAGAACGTCAAGATATGGATCGCCTGATCCGGAGCCATCAATGAGAGGCGGTGCACCATTGGTGCCAACTACAAACCCGTTTAATGATGACAAAATTTACGAAGAATATGGCATTTTTGTTATGCACGGGCATGCTGACGTTACGTGGAGACCTCGGACCGGACAATGGGTCTGGACGGCTAAGACACCGAGCCGCCGCAATACTGCGATGAGTTCCTCACTGAGAGATACCCCTTTGCCCCTGCTGATCAGTCATACTTTAAGCCATAACCTAATCATGTCTTCATTGCCGAAAATACGTGACAGCGCATCTTAAAGATCGGATAGCACTAATAACCGGTGCATCTCGCGGAATCGGCGCCGCGGTCGCCGAACGGTTTGCATTGGAGGGGGCGCATGTAATTTTGATTGCCCGTACCCAAGGTGGGCTAGAATATACCGACGACAGGATCAGATCAGCGTTGGAACTTACACCTAACTCTGCATCACCCGCGACCCTGCTGCAACTAGACCTAACCGATTTAGACGCTATCGATAGAATCGGTCCGACAATCGCCCAGCGTTTTGGAACACTAGATATCGTTGTTGGAAATGCTGGCATGCTAGGTGATTTGTCGCCGATTCACCATATCGACTCGACAATGTGGACCACCGTTATAGACGTTAATCTGAACGCAAACTGGCGGCTGATCCGGACTACAGACCCTTTACTCCGGCAGTCAAATGCAGGGCGCGCTGTCTTCGTCACGTCCAGCGCTGCAAAAGGAAAACGGCCCTACTGGGGAGCATATGCGGTAAGTAAAGCTGCGCTGGAAATGATGGTGACATGTTGGGCCGCAGAAACTGAAGAAACCGAGATGAGAGTCAATCTGCTAGACCCAGGCGCAACCCGAACAAAAATGCGAGCAGATGCCTATCCGGGCGAGGATCCTGAAACGGTTAAACCACCGGGGGATATTACCGATTTCTTTGTCGAACTATGTTCACCGCAGTGCCGCCGGCATGGAGATCTTGTACAGGTCTAATTTTAGGTCAAATGCACTTATACTTGAAACTCCTAAATGCGCCGCTGCCTTTGTGATCGACTTAGTGACTAAAGCTTTTGGAGATAAACAGGGCCGGCCTCCTGTTTATGATACCTTGTTGTGACCAGAATTTTCGAGTGATCCCACTCAACATGCAGACAGGAAATGGTTCGATCTATGCCTTGTCAGAGTCGGGGGCAAAAGGGTTTCGTTGGCGCTTCAAATTAATACGGATGGGCACCCCCGGAAAATCAAAAGACTCCCTTATCCCATTTACCAAATATCTAATATATGCCTCCGGCACCCCTCTTGGCTGACTAGCAAATACCGCGAAAGTCGGTGGACGCGCTTTTGATTGAGTAATATACCGAAATTTAATCCGCCGCCCTCGGCTAATAGGCGGGGGATGACGCTCCACTACTTCCTGCAGCCAACGGTTAAGTGGTCCCGTAGACACCCGTTTGTTCCAGATTTCATGGACGGCCATTACTTCAGGTAATAATTTTCCGATACCTTGGGATGTTAAGGCGGAAAGTTGCACAACTGGCACCCCGCGAATCTGTGGCAAAGACGATTCCATACGGTCGTAAAGTAAACCTAGCGCCTCGTTACGATTATCGACCGCATCCCATTTGTTGACAGCAATGACGATGCCCCGCCCTTCTTCAATAATATGGCGAGCAATCACAAGGTCCTGCTTTTCCGGCATCATTGTGGCATCAAGCACTAGAACGGCAACATGCGCGAAACGGATTGCTTCAAGCGTGTCTCCAACTGATAGTCTTTCAACTTTTTCGCTCACACGAGCTTTTCTGCGCATGCCTGCTGTATCGATTATTTTTAGTTGGAGGCCATTCCATTCCCAGCGAATTGAGATCGCATCTCGGGTAATTCCGGGCTGAGGCCCCGTGATTACACGCTCATCTCCGACGAGCGCATTTATCAAAGTCGATTTACCTACATTCGGGCGACCGACTATAGCCAGCCGTATGGACCTTTCTCGATCATCTTCGGCCTCAGGAGATTGATCTTGCTTCAGATAAACAGGATCCGATTCACCTAACCATCTGTTTTCTTTAAACGCCTCGGCGATAGCATACTCAAGGTCCGGCATACCGATACCATGCTCGGAAGCGATTGCGACCGGCTCACCCAGCCCAAGTTCGTATGCCTCCAAACGTCCAGCTTCGGCCGAGCGCGCCTCACACTTATTTGCCACCAAAATCACCGGTCTAGGTGACTTCCGCATCAGATCGGCAAAATGCCGATCCAACGGCGTAATTCCGGCCCTCGCATCAAATAGTAGTAGTGTCAAATCGGCGCACTCAATCGCCCTCTGGGTCTGGGCCTGCATTCCCGTCTCGACCTCGGACGCCGGCGCATCTTCTAAACCGGCCGTATCTACCGCTGTAAAGCGTAACCTGCCGAGGTAGGCATCTCCCTCGCGTCGATCACGGGTAACTCCGGGCGTCGGATCCACAAGCGCAGATCGTCGTCCGATAAGGCGATTAAAAAGGGTAGATTTGCCCACATTGGGGCGACCGACTATAGCAATTACTGGGTACATTTTAGATGATTAGCGATAGGCGATTAGGTCTGCTTCGTCAGTCAGAACGTAAACCGTCTCGCGAGCTACAATAGGAGGAATTAAAACGGGACCCAATATGTCGATACGGCCAAGAACTTCTCCGTGATAAGGCGATAACGACCAGATTTCCTCCCGTGAATTTCCTATCAAGAGTCGATCGCCAGCAAGCACCGGTCCCGACCAGAGGATTGGATCCTCCTGTTCTTTCTCATCTTCAAACCGGGGAAGTTGGGAAATCCAACGGACTCGGCCACCCCGCCTTGTTAGGCATACGAGTTCGGCATCTCGGGTCAGTACATAAATGAAGTCTCCCGCAACCCATGCCCCGTTCCGGCCGCCTATTCTAACCTCCCAGAGCCGGGTCCCTGTACGCAGATCAACCGCAGCGGTCCGGTTACTATTACCAACTATATAAACAATTCCGCGATCTATTACCGGTCGCCCCCGGATGTGGGAAATAGCAGTCACAGCGTCGGAGCGCTGAAGTGCCGTAAGGGACTCGACCCAGACCTGCCGACCATTTTCCACGCGGAGTGCCGCAACCTCACCAGATGAATAGGGCACAACAACCACACCAGCGTCGACCGCCGGCGGCGCGGCGCCAACAAGTCCGGCAACCTCGGTTAATCCTGCGTGTGTCCAGAGTTCGCGACCATCCACCGCGGCCAAGGCGAACAGTTCGTTATTTGTTGTTACAACAAAAACACGACCAGCCCAAACGGTTGGCGCTGCCCGGAGCGGGGCATTTAAGCTCCTGCGCCAAATTTCGCGGCCTGTTTTCGCCTCCAACGCGATAATATCCGCAAACCCGGTAGTAGCGAAGAGCCGCCCGTCATCGATAGCTAACCCACCTCCCAAGATCCCCTCGTTCTTGTCGTCTTTGGAGAGGTCAACCTGCCAGAGACGGTTTCCCGAATTAATGTCAATGGCAACTACTTCCGCTTGTGTATCGACTGTGTAAATTATATTTCCTGAGATTACGGGCTCTGCAAGTAGTTGAGCCTCATCATGGGTCCCTTTTCCAATATCGATACTCCAGAGTTTGGTAAGCGGACCCGATGCCGCGAGGTGGTGCATTGCGTGATTGGGGTAGCCCCCGGCCTGCGGCCAGTTTTCATTAACCACTGGTCTCGGAAGAAGAACATCCAGATCGCTGATTCTGGTATCTACCTCGATAATACTGCTGCCACGGAGAATATCGATACGTTCACCTTCGAGCCTTATCTCAGTTGTACCACCCAGCCAACCGCCGCAACCGCTGACAAGTATTGTCAGCGCAAGAAAGATGACGAACCTAACGATATGAGGACGCGGCATCATTAATATTCTACCCTGTTAGGATGCGCCCAGAATATTCAGCATTTGCGCCGCGCGCGTTCTTATACCCGTCGCCGCATCGGGGTCATCCACAATTGCCCTATAATGAGACCGAGCCATTTCGACGTTACCTTCTCTCTGGGCGGTGAGTGCTAGAATCTCAAGCGCCACATGACGATACGGCCTTCCCGCACTAGACATCGGTTGAATCTTTTCCCGGATGGTTTGCCCACTGATGGAGGGGGCTTTCAGCGCCTGTAGGGCCGCCAACACAGTTGCTAGTCCGCGCATAGAGTTTGGTACCCCACCATCAACTGTGATGTTATCGTATATTTTTATCGCCTGTAGCGCATCTCCAGCTCTCGCCGCGATGGATGCTTGATTAAATCTCGCCAATATGCCGTAACCCGAGGTCGCATCCTCCGCTAATCTCGAAAAGGCCTCAGTGGCCTGTCCTGTTTTTCCTTCTAGAAGTAATTCTGAGGCAGACGCAAACCACCGTCCTTCAATGTAGCGCTGGCTTGTAGTATACTCTTTCCAAACCTGCCAGCCACCAACGCTTATGACGAGAGACGCCGCCGCGGCGATAATATACCAGCGATACTGGCGCCACAGCTTTTCGTAACGCTCTTGCTTAAGTTCTTCGTCGACTTCCCGAAAAATATCGCCCACTAGGCTGCCCCGCAAATCTGGGAAAAATGGAGGCTAAGATACCGGCCGGGCAAATTTCTGGCAAATCCGAAATTTTTTTGATCGATCCAGAATCATATACAACAAATACATTGGATCATCACTTATCACCCCATCCGACTGGACGAGCTAATCCAAATGGGGATAATCGAGGTAGTGTGTAAAATCCAAAAGGATATCGCTTTCTCGTATGTCTACCGTTGTCCGTCTAGCAGACTACAAAAACGCCACCAGGCGCACCCAAACTGATATCTGCTTTGATAAGAAAGAATTCGATCAGCTACTTTCTGTATATAGCCGTCGGGTGATGAGCGGCGACTGGAAAGATTATGCAATCCGCCACGATCCAACTATGGCTGCATTTATGATCTATCGAAACAATAGCCGCCAGCCGTCTTTCACGGTGGTTAAACGCAAGGCATCGGGAAGTAAATTAGAATACCTCGTATATCACGGCCGCGAGCGCCTAAAACGGAGCTTATCTCTTGCCAATGCGCTGTCAGTTCTAAAGCCAAAAATAAAACTTGTTGGGAAGTAATTCGACGAGCCAAATACCCAAAACCGGCGCGCGAGTTCCGAATGAATGTGTTTTACTTGACGAAGAACATTGCCTGGCACTCGGCAAAAAGCTCAGTTTCCCTGTGGCTAGAGCTTTCGCGACAATGCCTGTACGATTCTGAAGAACCATGTCCTGCTCATGGCAGCATCCACGGCCCCGGCTGCGGTCATCTTAGCGGATACCATGGAAACGGAATCTGAGGTGCAGTTGAAGTTAATGTCAGCTGGTGTAGAAGGTAGCAAAAAAAAGAAAAAGAATATCTTTCTAACGATAAAATGACCGTGCTTGGACCCTTCTTTTGCGCCAGCTGTCGACTCGAAAGTCAAAAATTCCAGCCCCAACCTGGCCGCTATTGCAGCACCAAGGTGTGTCCACCTTCGCGGAGATGTTTGAAATACGGAATTCTTCTATTTTGCGACTGCGTAGGAGGCTCCTCTATTAAACTCTCGGCGTAGGCAAGAATGTTACGAGTTACATTTGCAAGCTCAAACGCTCCAGTGTTAACAATCGGTATCCAATCAAGGTGTTCTAATTCCCCCGACCCCTGTAAGTTACCGACGACACACTCTGCATTAATCAAGAAAAAACGGGCGTCGAAGCGCATTGGTCTAAAAACTGGTGTAATTGCACGCGCTATATATTCCAAACGGTGTAGCGCCGGTGCATATCCTTCGCCGAAGAAGCTCTCCCATCCCTTCGGAGAAGGTCTGTGAGGCAGCGGATCGGGTTCTCCGATAATTAGACCAGTTTCCTCGAATGTCTCCCGGATGGCTGCCACTGCAATAGATCGGCCTCTCCCTCTCGGAGCTGTGCGCGCTAGCTGTGCCGCGACAGCAGGATGCATTTCACTGGCAGAACGAATTCTTCCGTCTTGCCCATCAACCCTCCCCCCTGGAAAGACGTACCGGCGAGGCAGAAACTTATGGTCCGGATGGCGTTGCCCCATCAAAACCTCCACCCGACTTCTTTGCTTTCGCCAGATTATTATAGTAGCCGCATCCCATGGACGCACTGCTCTAGCACCTTGTTCACGGACCGGTTGTGGTGGAGGTGTATCGCTAGGGAGGATACTCATAGGTGGGTGCCATCAGCCGCCGCCCGAAGAACAGCTCGCCTAAGCGCCGATAGATTAGGGCTGCCTGTGCAAAACATTGCGATCTTCAATTCCTCTGCCACGCCCGACATCTGAGTTTCCACCGCATTGACGGTTTTTGTCGCCGCTCCCAAGGCAGGGGCTGCCATACCAACCAAATCGGCACCTAGACGGATCGCTTTAGCGACATCGACTCCGCTTCGGACACCTCCGGATGCGATCACTGGCGTATCAGGTAGAACGGCTCGAATATCGGACAACGCTTGGACGGTCGGTATACCCCATCCAGAAAAACTATGCGCGACCTGTCGCATTTTTTCGTCGCCCTGCCGATGTGCTTCGACTTCGCTCCAACTCGTTCCTCCAGCTCCCGCAACGTCGACACCGGCAACTCCGATCCCGACAAGTCGACGAGCCAGATCTGCGGAAATACCATTACCAACTTCTTTGACTATGACAGGTACATCTAATGCCGGGACTAACTCCTCGATTTTACGGAAGACACCGGACCAATTCCGATCACCCTCTGCCTGCACTGCCTCCTGCAGCGGATTTAGATGTAGGAATAATGCGTCCGCTTCAATCATCGCAACCGCTTTTTGAGCATCATATACAGTAAACCCATAATTAAACTGAACAGCACCCAGATTAGCGAAAAGCAAAATATCGGGCGCAACGTTGCGTACACGGAAGGTATCAGCATACGCTGGGTTAACTATAGCGGCGCGCTGGGACCCCACCCCCATCGCGATCCCCAATTCCTGTGCGGCCTCTGCTAAATGGCGGTTAATATCGAGGGCCACATCGGTGCCACCGGTCATGCTGGAGATAAGCAATGGTACTGCGAGCGATTTCCCGAATAAATTGCACCTTGTGTCTACACTGTCGAGATCAAGTTCAGGCAGCGCGACATGTTCAAAAAAATATTTTTCGAACCCCGTGGCGACACCCTTGGCAACAACGTCTTCGGTTAAAACGGTATCAATATGTGCCCGTTTCCGCTTCTCTATTCCAGATGTCATTTCTTCGAACGGTTTTTGTTCCCGGCTCCAGCTTTACACCAACGAACCAACGACCCGTTCATTTAAATGCTAAGAGGATTGTTTCCACATTTCTTCTAAAAA
>CETH01034938.1_pt1 | contig 12120 bp, 16 predicted proteins | sample 361461 | NCBI WGS metagenome assembly CETH01 (sample SAMEA2622695, study PRJEB7988) | marine metagenome | isolation source: saline water (ENVO:00002010), including
GTAATAATACTTAACATAAGTATATAGGTATTTTTACTCTGTGTCAAGCACCTGATGGTGCATATGCTGGTGTCATTTCTTCTTGACGTATTCTGATACCTTTACCACCATCATCATCGTCATCATCATCAAATCCACGAAGAAATAATTCTAATCCAACCAACAGTGTCATTGGATATAATATCCATAAAACTGCTTTCCATATTGGAAATGTATCCACTGCTGTTTGTAGTTCTCCCATGAGGACTTGTGTTAAAAAATGTTACGAGTAATTATTTAGATTTGTTAACTTTTAGATGACGGTAGTAAAAACCGAAAAGGTTGCTGCAGAAACTACTATCCAAGGTAAGTTTATTACCAATAGTAGTTTTGCTAGATCAGATCTTCTGATTGTAAACAACCTGCAAGACATTACACAAAACCAGGAATGATTTGACCTGATAATGAATAAGATACGATCAATGCTCCGCATCCAACGATTGCTGCGATGCCATTCCATCTCTCAGCGATAGAGAAATCTACTTGATCTTCTCTTTTTGTTTTTGTTGTTTGCTTTGCCATTAGATGATACCAGGAATGAGGTTGCCAGTTGTTGCATATGATGCACATAGAACAATGAATCCAATCATTGCTGCACGTCCGTTTGCTTTTAAGAAAATGTTTTTGTTAGACATTAGAATATACCAGGGATGATGTTACCAGTGAGAGCGTAGGAGCCAATAGCAGCAAGGAAACCAACCATTGCCCAACGACCATTTGTGAGTTCTGCATTTTCGTTCATTGTTTTAGTTGAATGAGAGTTTAAAAGAATGGTGGGAGTACCCAACCGAATAGACCGTAGTTAACAGTCATACAGATTAGTCCTGCCATTGCTAGGCGACCATTGAGGCGTTCTGCGAACCGCCAATACTTATGAGAAGTATCCATTAAAAGATACCAGGTATAATTTGACCAGTGGTAGCGTATGCACCGAATCCTGCTACGAATCCGATCATTGCCATCCAACCGTTAAACTTTTCTGCTTCAGGTGTCATTTGTTTATCCTCTAAAAGGTGAATTAAAATATGCTTTATTAACTGTATAAAGCGTGAATAGTGCAACCGCTATTCCAGCAAATCCTAGAAGAAGGATTGGGGAATGTGGGAAATCATATGTTGGAATACTTGTCATTAGAATACACCAGGAATAACTTGACCTGTGAATAGATAAGCACCAATCATTGCTACAAAACCAATCATAGCCCAACGACCATTGGTTTTCTCTGCGTTAGCAGCGTAACCTTCATAATTGTCCTTTTCATCTATCCAAGGTTGTGCTTCAGCAGCAAAAATGTTTTGCTTACCATATTCAGTAACTGTATACTTGTCAGTTGTTGATGAAGATGTCATTGAACTTTGTTAAGAATAGTAACGAAATTATTTAGCAATTATAAAGTTTTACACAAAACTTTACAATTAGGGGTACCCGAACAATGAAAAGGGGGTCTTATGACCCCCATAATGTTAATTAATATTACTTACCTTCAAAACCTGGTGGTATACGGTTAAAGTACGGATCATACGAAAATAATGTATTCCAATCTTGTATCTCTTGAGATTGTACTTTCCAAAACTGCCATATACCCTCATAACTTGATTTATGAAATACGTTGATATGAATATCATGTATCGAAGATCCCAACTCAATCTTGTAAAGAAAGAGTGGTATAGCAAATGTATTACCTGAATTGTATATTAAATCATCTGCAACTGCTCTTGGTTTAACACCTTGATCTAATTTATATTTGTCACCTCTACAGTGCAACCTAACAAGTTTCTCTGCGTGATGTCTTGTAATCATATAACAAGCAGTAGAAAAATCATTTACAAATCTTCTATGTAGAGTAACATATACCTGTGCAGGATTAATAATAGCAAGTTGGATTACATCATAATCATATGGTATCTTTGCATAAAAATCTTTCCAAGTAAATCCCCAATAAAATGCAGTAGATATGTCACAATCATCTTCCATTATCAAAGCACAAGGCTCATCTGTTTTAAGAAACTCCTTCATTGCTTTCAAATGTGATGTGGTACATCCAACTTCCCCAGAAGACATAGCATCTGGGTATCTACCTTTAAGAATATCACTTAAATCATCATCTCTACCATCATAAGCAGATATACGAGTATAGTTTTCAACTTCCCAATACTTAAGCATTGTCTCCATAGACTCCCATCTTTCTGGTTGCCCATCAAGATTGATACAATATACAGGAGGTAATCCTTTTAACTTAGATGCTGCTTTATTCTTATCCATTTAATATACCGCCAATCCAATCTTCAAGTTTAATATAAGGTTTCCATCCAAATGTTTTTTCTATCTTTTCATTATTAGCAAGACTAACTTTTGCTTCACCAAGTCTTGGTGAAATATTTATCGTCTTATGATTAAACATTGAAGCAATATCATTAACAGAATAATTGATACCCGTTCCTACATTATATACTTGACCATATGCTTCTGGATCTTGATTAGATATTGCTGCCATTATATTTGCTCTAGCAACATCTTCAACATTAACAAAATCTCTTCTCTGTTCACCATCACCTACTATAGTTAATGGTTCACCAGCACCAAGTTGTCTTAAGAATATTCCAATCACAGGTGCATATTGTCCCCTTAATGGTTGACGATTACCATACACATTAAAGTATCTAAAAATAACAGTATCTAAATCAAATAAATCAGTATACATCTTACAAAGTTTTTCACCATTAACTTTTGATACTGAATAAGGATTTAAACAATCATCAGGTTGTGTTTCCACATTTGGATAAGGATTCATTCCATATCCAGAAGAAGTAGATGAATACATTACTTTCTTCACACCTGCTTCTCTAGCACATTGAAGTACTGTACAAGTTCCTACAGAGTTAATACTAACTGCTCCTATAGGATTTTCTATTGCAGGTTGTATCCTCGCTTCTGCTGCAATATGGAAAACATAGGTTACTCCATTATATAATGGTCTAGTTTTTTCATAATCACGAATATCATACTTATGATTTTCTGTTTTTTCATTCCAATAAAATTGATCATGTGCATCAGAATATTCATTATCAATGACAATAACTTCATGTCCAATAGCAAGTAATTGATCTACAAGATTAGATCCAATAAATCCAGCACCGCCTGTAACTATAGATTTAATTTTACTCATTTAACTCTTGAGGGTAGCCAATATGGTGATTGATATGATACACATTCAACTGTTGGATATGTAGTTAATCTTTGATTAGTTCCATTAGAACTAGTCTGATAGAAAAATGGTTCATCAAAAGAATATACATTATAATATCTTTGAACATCAGTAAATCCAATATCAACATGTTCATTAATACTATGTTGATAGTATGCAACTTTTTCACAAACAGAAATGTATTCTTTTGACAAATATAAAATTGCGTGTGTACCTAACATATTATACACTTTTAATAAATTATTATCAATAGTATCATACTGAACAAATGGACCAGAATGACTATTCATTCTACCCCAAGAAGATATTCCAAGATAAAAAGCATCACTATCATCAGGAATTGATATAATTGGATTAAAATTTAATGGTGTAGCATCATCTTCTAAAATAATAAAAGGTGGATCAATTTCAAGTAAAGCATTATGTTGTGCTAAAGAACATCCAGCACGAGCACCATCTGGGTGAACAACACCAGTAATTCTAATTTTATTCTTAAATCCTAATTGATCAATATATGTTTCAATTCTATTTCTCTTCTCAACCTCCCTGTCCATATTAATATAAAGAACAGGTATTTCTCTAAGATCTAAGTTCATTGTGATTTTTTTTCAATGCAATAATTTTAGGTTCATAAGGATAATTAGAATTATCCATTTGCTCCTCTGCAAAACAATATGAAGGAGTCAAACTTAAAGTTGGTGGATTATCAATCAAATACCTATTCATATGAGATTCATCGTGCCATAAAGCAACAACACCATTCTCAAGATCTTTAGTAACTCTATCTGAAATAACCTCTGCCATTTCAAGAAACCTCTTAGTAGTTCCACCATTAAATCCACCAGCATAATAATTTTCACCTTCATCACCAGGTTTAACATATGCTAATGACTTTGGATTACGATCATAACTTCTATCAGACTTAGGATAAAATGTTTGATATGGATGCATAGTAGCAACTAGATCACCTAGAACCTCATCACCAACCTTTTCAATTATACCCATATCTACATCAAAATAAAAGCAATAATCATACTTAGAAATATGCTCTGCCTCTTTCATAAAATAATTATATCTTTTCAAAGTAGGAATTGGCCAAGGTTCATGTTCTATCTGAGAGATCTTAATATTGTCAGAAGTTTCTACCTCATGTTCAGTAAAAATAATTCCTTCTACTTGATGATCAGTAAGAAAATTTTTCTCAATATGATTATACAATTCACCAACAAATTGAATATACTTATTAGTTGCTATTGTTAGAATACAAATTTTCATTTAAATATATCTAAAAGGATTTCGACAGATCTTTTATATGAAAGATTTTCTTCCACATATTGTTTAGGATCATACTCATTTATTCTAGCATAAAATTTATCAAATGTCTCTTCCAATTCATTAGCATTATAAAACCTTTCACCACATCTTTCATCCCAATAAGGAACAGTTGTAGCAGGAACAATATAATCAGCACCCATATAATCCCATTGAGTTACATCCCACACTAATAAAGGAACACCTAGAGACATCATCTCTTGTATTGCTATACCCTGACTTTCTGTATTATCAATCACAAAAGAAAACTTTGCCTGATTTGCTAGATTTCTAAAACCATCCTCATCATATGACCCATACTGAAGTATTTTATATGTAAGATTTCTATCATCTAAAAATTTCTTTACTAATTTCAATTCATTATCAGGTCTACTCTTATAGTAAATTAAACAGTCAAAACTAACATCTCTAGTATTATTGAAAGTTTCAATACCAACTGGCCAAACAGCAACCTTTTCTGGAGGCAGATTAAATTTAGATTCAAACTTATCTTTAACCCATTGTGATGGTGCTATTATTTTCCTAAAATAATGCTGATGATCTATTAAAAATTTTCCATACTCATCAAACAACCAAACTTGTGGTCCTATGATACAAGTATCTGTTTCTATTTTAGAATGCTTTTGATGACCAACACCATTATATTGTGTTAGAAAATTATGTTTATACTTCTCTTCATTAATAGCAAAATCTATCTTTTCTTGTTTAAGACTCTCTAATAGATTTTCTATTACTTTTTGAGGTCCAGTTACTGTTGGAGAATAATTCCAATAAGACTCACAATAATAAACATTAATCATAACCAATCCCAATCTCCAAAAGACATATCATCAACAGATTTATTTGTGCAAGTTGCACCAAACCAATTCTTAGGTGCAATAATTTTTTCACTGTTCGCCAACCAAGCACCCCACCAAGAGAATGATGAATTTGCAATAATATGATATTTACAATGAGTCATTAAACATAAATCAAGATCGGGTGCATTATTTGATATAGCAAATCTATCATCTTCAAAAGCATCATTATTCTCACACCACTCAGGATCATCTGAGAATACAATAACAGGTATATCTTTAGGCAACTTATCTAAAGCAGATTGATAATATTCAATAGATTGTACTGGATGATTTGGGTTATGTACATAATCTGTTCTACGAATATGAAGAGATATTGTATCCATTCCACCCAAGTTATTAATTACATCCTCACAAGTATCATTCAGTTCTTTAGAGAATGAAAAATCTTTTTTAATATCATCCTCAATATGCTTAAAATATTTCTCAGTTTGAAAATATCCAAATAAATCTATATTATCAGGACACTGATTAAATAATTCCTCATCAAATGTATGCATCCTTTCATAGAACATACTATGAGGATATAACCCTTGATTCACTTTTTGCCCAATATTAAATGCACTATACAAACTGAGAGGATCATTTCTCACCATAGGATCCACTTCACCAAATTTAGATTGTGGTGGAATAACAAAATCAAATCCTCTACGAGTAGCAATACCTTTTAAAGATGCATATTGAAACATCTGATTGGCAAGTCTACCAAGATTACCAAGACTATTAAATGATATCATTTTTTAACCATAGTTGTATAATACAAGTATCCATTAGGAGGCCAGAAATCTAATATCTTTTCTATAGTAATATCAAAATCATTTTCTGCTCGTTTCAAAAATACTTCTCTACTAACTTGCCCTTTATTTAAAATCATATAAACCTTGTTAGAATTAACAATAACATTATCATAATATATGTTTTGTAACTCTTCATTTAATTCTGAGTATGCATAGTTACTAACTACAAGATCTATATCTTTTAATTCTTCAGGAACAGAATGTTGTATTGTCTTACCTGTAATATTAAAATTAGACAAATATTTTTCCTGTAACTTAGATGCTGGTTCTATATCATATATGTGATACTCTTCAAAATCACAAAGGCAACTAATTGTTTTACACAACCCACCATAACCACCACCAATTTCAGCAATTTTATTAAGTTCACCCTCACCAAAAAAATAAGATATATCTAATGCATTTTGCATATATCTAAGAGTTGATGGTGATATTCTACCATATGGTTCACCGTAATTAAAAATAGTAGATCCACCAATAGAATCATTTTCCTTAAATGAATTAATCAATTCTTCATCTAATTCATATTGTAATATATCTTGTGCGTATATTTTTCCATTATCAATCGATACATGTTCTAATATTGCAGTGTATCTGGGATCTTGTTTAAACTTCTGAAAAACTGTTTCATCATTAACAGCCTCTAAACAAATTTCAGCATAAGGAGAACTAGTATCCTTTGCTTCTAAATTACTCCATCCTTCAATCATAATACCTCTTTAACACACATGAAAATTATTCCCATCAAATGGGTTATTGTTAGAACTCCAATCATTACGAATTCTACCTAACCACTTTAATTTCTGATATGAAATATTATTTTCTTTTATAAAATTAAAAAGATTTATTTCAGAAGAAATATGATTACTAGAAAGTGCATTCAATCTATCCATACTATAATCTGAGTATTGTTTCATAACATCAGATTTCATAGAGAAGAATTGATCATTAAATAAACCATCTGTTGCAGTTGCAACTCTACCATTCAACCAAATAAAATCTGGATTTGATAATAGAGCCTGTTCTTTAAATTGTTCTGTTTTTTCAAATACATAAGGACAAGTTAAAAATCCTCTTGTAGTTACATATGAAATATTCTCATATTTTTTTATATCAGTTTGATCTAAAACAGTTTTTAATTGAAGTAGTTCACCAATACCTTTATTAGTTTTACCTATATTTGATTTACTGCCCATAGCACATATATCAACTCCATCTAAAAGATTTCTTAAATCAGAGTTTTTTAATTGAGATCCATCATCAATAGTATTTTCACAAAGAATAAAATCAAATGATTCTGGAAGAATGTTTAGTATTTGTCTAATACAAATAAAATATTCTCTTTCTCTAAAATTGCATATATTTTCAGAATATTGTGCAGGTCTTATAGAAGCAAATCCAATTGCTAAGTTTTTCATACTTTATTCTCCAAATACCACTTATAAGTTGATTCAATACCTTCCCTAAGACCAATCTTAGGTTCCCAACCAAGTGACTTCATCTTATCCACATTCATTACTTTACGTGGAGTACCATTTGGTTTACTAGTATCCCATTCATAATAATTCTTGTATTCTACCACATCAACAATAGTTTCAGCAAGTTCTTTGATAGTTACATCTTCACCTGTACCAACATTAATATGTTCTTCATCATCATAATCTTGCATACACTTAACACAAGCTTCTGCTAAATCATCAACGTGTAAGAACTCTCTCTTAGGAGATCCATCACCCCACAATTTTATAACCCAATGCTCACTATGAGATAAACCATCATGAAACTTTGCGATTAACGATGGAAGTACGTGTCCATTATTAACATCAAAATTATCATTAGGACCATATAGATTAGTAGGCATTAACGATATTGCATTAAATCCGTGCTGCTGACGATATGCCTGACACATCCTCATACCTGCAATCTTTGCAATCGCATATGCACTATTAGATTCCTCCAAAGGACTTGTCATCAACTGATCCTCTGTAATAGGTATCTTTGGAAACTTAGGATAGATGCAGGATGATCCTAAGAATAGAAGTTTCTTAACTCCATGACGATATGCAGCATCAATAACATTGGTTTGAATCATCAGATTGTCATAGATGAAATCAGCAGGATAGGTAGAGTTACCACCTATACCACCTACCTTAGCAGCAGCAAGAAACACATACTCTGGTTTTGATTGCTCAAAGTATGCATCAACTTGTACCTTATTTCTTAAATCACAATTCTTTCTTCTAACCCAATATAGGTTCTGATAATGTTTAGATTCTAGATTACGATATATCGCAGATCCTACAAGACCATTATGTCCTGCAACAAATACTTTACTATTACTGTCCATAGATACACATTTCCTCAACTAGTTCCTTAAATGATGTCTTAGGTTCCCAACCCAAAACTTCTTTTGCTTTCGTAGCATCACCTAATAATGATTCTACCTCAGTAGGTCTAAAATACTTTTCACTAACTGCAATAACAGTTTTCTTTGTTCCTTTATCTATAGCAATTTCATCTAGTCCTTCACCCATCCACTCCAAATTAAATCCAAAGTAAGGTGCTGCCTCATTAACAAAATCCTTAACAGAATATTGTAATCCTGTAGCGATTACATAATCATCAGGTTTATCTTGTTGTAGCATTAACCACATTGCTTCAACATAATCCCTTGCATGTCCCCAATCTCTTTTAGCATTAAGATTACCAAGATAAAGAATTTTTTCTAATCCAGTAGAAATTCTAGATAAACCTCTAGTTATTTTACGGGTTACAAAAGTTTCTCCTCTTCTTTCAGATTCATGATTAAAAAGAATACCAGAACTAGCGTGTATATCATATGCTTCACGATAATTTTTAATAATCCAATAACCATAAAGTTTTGCACATCCATATGGAGAACGTGGATAGAATGGTGTAGTTTCAGTTTGAGGGGTCTCTTGAACTTCTCCATATAGTTCACTAGTAGATGCTTGATAGATACGAACATCCTTTTCCATACCCAATAACTTGACAGCCTCCAAGACTCTTAAAGTTCCTAAAGCATCTACTTGAGCAGTATACTCTGGAGTTTCAAAAGATACCTTAACATGACTTTGAGCACCAAGATTATAAATCTCATCTGGCTCTACTCTTTTAATAACCCCGATTATATTAGTAGCATCAGTTAGATCTCCATAATGAAGTTTTAATTTATTATAGATGTGATCTATTCTATGAGTATTAATTAAAGAAGCACGGCGAACAATACCATGAACCTCATATCCTTTTTTAAGAAGTAACTCTGCAAGATAAGATCCATCTTGACCTGTTATTCCAGTTATCAATGCTTTTTTCATTTAAGTTCTTTCCAAAGTAATATGCTTACCTTTACCCTGATAAGCAAGAAGATCAACATCCTCATACATTTCTTTTTCATCTATTTGATAATTAACCCAGTCACCAACGAAAGGTCTGTCAACATCTATTATACCAGCAATAGCATCTATTGAGGCACCTACATCCAGAAAAACTGCATCTGTGTATTTTTTAAGGCGATGGATCAATCCAGATTTAACATGACCCATACCCATTAAAAATATCTTAGAAGTAGAATTTTTTAATTGATCACCAACCATTTTTTCAGTTGCATCAAGATCATCACAAGCAAATCTTTGAGGTAGTGATATATAGTCCTCAAATTTAGTTATGCCAAGATATTCTTGATATTGAGGTGCTTCCATTAAATTCTGAATAATATTCATTTTAGTATTAGCACCAATCAATCCAATCTTACCAGCAAAAGTTTGAAGTAACCACTTATTTGCAACTAATCCATATCCAAATTCTGCAGGATAATCTATTTTTCTATCAATAACCTCAGAGAATCTTTGTCGATTTAAAGGATATATTTCACAAGTATAATAATCACAAAGTTTAGATCCCTCTACAAATTGTTGATGATCTATATCCAAATAACTTTTACTAAGTGCTCTTCTACCAGGAGCAGCACTACCAACAGATTGTTTCTTTAAGAAAAAATAATCACCATCCCCAAACTTGTAAAATGTTTTCGATTGATTACTATCAACTAAGTTTATTAATAACTCTTTAAATTCTATTAACTGTTGTTGAAAATTAGGATAAGTATCTTTATTTTCAAATGAGAGATCAGTATCATTATTTACTGTTCCATCTATTTTGTACATATCTAAGTACATAATCAATTCCTCTCCTCAACAATAGCACCATGATGAATCATATAATCATCATTAATATAAGTATGTTTCATTTCAGAAAAATATTCTTTAACCCAATAAATTACATATTCAACATCATAGTTAGTCATAGCAGGATGGCAAGGTAATGTTATTAACTTCAACCATTCTCTATCTGCTATAGGACATTCTCTACTATCCTTAAAAATACTATGTTGATGTAATGGTTTATAATGAACTCCTGTATGTATCTTCTTCTCACCAAGATAATCTATCATATGACTTCTATTCTCAGCAGGAACTCTGGCAGAATAATGCTGAACTGTTTCACTCCAAGCAGGTATTCTAATATATTGTTGTAACATATCATTATATAATGCCTGAATATTTCTTCTACACTCAAGATGTTTATCCAACTTCTTCATCTGCTCTAAGCATATAGCAGCAGTTAGATCTATCATATACGCTTTATATCCTACTTCCGATACATCATAATCCCAAGAATATCCTGGTCTTCCTGTTATACCATCTTTCTTAGTTCTGGAATATGTACTACTAATACCCAACCATGTCATAGGAACTAACTTCTCATATAATTCCTTATCGTTGGTAGTAATCATTCCTCCATCACCACATGGCATAGTTTTTACTGCTTGGAATGACCATACAGCAGCATCTCCTTTACTACCAGCACCAGGTGTATAACAACTATGGGCACAATCTTCTATAATAAAACCATCATAGAACTCACGAATCTCATCTATGGGAGCAGGAGTTCCAGCATAATTAACAGCAATAACTGCCTTTGTATCTGGTTTTAAATTTCTTCTAACATCTTCAGGACATATATTAAGATCATCTTCTCTAACATCCACAATGTTTGATGTACAATTATTCCATAAAGGAACCATAGCAGTAGTCATAAAAGACATTGTAGGATTGATTACATCACAATCCTTTATACCCTTTGCCTTTAACAAAAGATCCTGACCAGCAGTATTACTAGTTACTGCTACAGCATACTTAGCACCAACCATCTCAGCAAATTCTTTTTCAAACTGAGATACTTTAGGACCTTTACCCCACCATCCACTCTTAATAGATTCTGCTATCGATGCTATCTCTTCATCTCCACCAAGAGGACGAAGAACTGGCAATACCGAATCACGTATTTTCATATAAGACAATTCATTAACTATATTATAACATATTTCTCACATTCGTCAAAAGATTTTCCAACCTTATCCTTATCAGAAAGAATAGGATCTTTAGTTGGCCAAGAAATATTCATTCCAGTAGAATTCCATAAAAGTGTTCTATCATACTCTGGATAATAATAATCAGTAACTTTATATTCAAACTCTGCAGTATCACTTAATGTGTAAAATCCATGTGCTAATCCAGGTGGTACCCAAAGTTGTACTTCTGGTCTATCTAATACTGTTGCAAAAGTTCTACCAAACGTAGAAGATTGTTCTCTAAGATCTACAATAACATCATAGATTGCACCTTGAGTGCATCTAACCAATTTTCCTTGAGGATGTTCTATTTGATAATGCAATCCTCTTAAAACACCTTTAGAAGATTTGGAATGATTATCCTGAACAAAATCAAATGATCCAATATTATTACCAAATACCTTTTCATTAAAAGACTCCATAAAGAATCCTCTTTTATCTTCAAAAATATTATTG
>CETH01055223.1_pt1 | contig 12113 bp, 15 predicted proteins | sample 361461 | NCBI WGS metagenome assembly CETH01 (sample SAMEA2622695, study PRJEB7988) | marine metagenome | isolation source: saline water (ENVO:00002010), including
CTCCTACCGCTCCCGGCCATCATGAACCGGTTGGAATCGTTGAGTATCGCGAAATTTCACTCGGAGAATCAGTTATATCCAAAGGTGAATTTATCCTTGCTTTTGATGGTGAACGAAAGATACGTATACCCGAAGGAGTTGAAGCCGAGTTACAGATACGAAGAGATGGACCACAGGTAATTGACCCTAAGGCAGCAATGAAAGCTGGGAGACACAATTATCTTAGAGATACTTAAATATCTGGGATTCCCATATCAAAATTTGATGAACGAATACCGCCATCCACACCTAGAATCTGTCCTGTTACATATGAGGCTGCAGGTGAAGCAAGATAAACGGCAGCAGCAGCTACGTCGTTCACTTCTCCCAAACGACCCATAGGTGTTCCTTCAATCATGGTGCGATGGATTTCTTCATTCGTCAGAACTATCTCTAAAGCGTCAGTTTTGATAGCTCCTGGAGCAATAGCGTTTACCCTTACACGTGGTGCTAAATCTAATGCAGAGTTTAACGTAAGCTGAAGCATGGCTGCTTTTGCAGTTCCATAGGCAGCAAAACCCCGACTTGGAAATCTTCCAGCTGCGGAAGCAATATTTATCACACTTCCATTCTTTGATCCAGCCAAATAGGGGGCCGCTAACTGGGTGAGATTGAATGCCGTTGTGACGTTCCACCGAAGAGCTTCAGAGAATGCTTCCTCAGAAGTATCCATAAACCCTGCAGGCATAGAGCCACCGATGTTATTTACAACAGATGTAACCGATCCAAAATTTTCAACTGCGGCATCGACTAATGCTTCTAACCCTTCTCGTTTTGCAAGATTTCCCGAAACAGGTATGGCCTTACGGCCCATATGGTTAATCTCATTTGAGACTGCGATGAGATCTTGGTCGCTACGTGCCCCGATAACAACATCGGCACCAGCAGCTGCGAAACCGACAGCTATAGCTTTCCCTATCCCACGACTGGCACCAGTTACAATCGCGACATGATTGTTAAGTTGAAATAAATCCATCACCATTCCTCAATGGTGACCGAGAAATAAACTGCTTGCACATCTCAATAGGAATTTAGGTGGTGATTGTCGCTAAGGAAGACATACTAAAGGCATGAGCACAGACAACGATACCTTAACCCTTTTACCCACAGATGATGATTTGGATGTCATCCACACTCGACAATACGAAACCCGTATCTACAGAGTGAGCGAAAAAGAAATGCTTGTTAGAGGAGCAATCTCTGATATGAAACCTCCAGGCCTTTACGTCCCTAATGATCCAGAAGAACTAGAAATTCACCAAATGCATTTGGAACTCACAGTAAAACTACCTGAACTTGAAATTACTCACGCACGAACAGCATTCGAAACACACCCCCATACTTCATGCCCAAAAATTATTGACCACTACAAAGAGCTCATAGGTTTAAATGTCGCACGAGGATTTACCCAAAAGGTCCGTGAATTATTTGGAGGGCCACGGGGTTGCACTCACATTACGGCACTTCTTCAAGCAATCGCACCAGCAATAGTTCAGGCAACATGGTCTATGGCAGTTCTTCAAAGAAGAGAGAGCGGTTTACCACCAGGCGCTGTAGATAAGAATCGGGAAAAAATGCATCAAGGGAACATAAACACCTGTCATGTTTGGGCTGAAGACGGTGAACACATACAAGAATTCAAAGATGGGAAAATGCCGGCGCCACCACTTCAAGTCACAGAGCGACTCATTGAACTTGGAAGAAAGCCTGAAGAGTGGAGAGTCTTCTAACTAAAAGACCACTTTCCACTTTCATCAAAATGCAGCTCGCTTAGTTCCCCTTTGCGTACTTCTCTGTCCGTTCCTAAAGCAACTGAAACTTTCTGATAATTCCATTTCATAACATCGAGTGATAATTCAATGAGTTGATCGTCAGTAAAGAACTCTCTTAGTTCATCGAGATCTTCTCTAGTGATCGCACTAGGCTGAGTCATCAAGTTTGTGGCAAATCGAATAGCAAAAGCATATTGTTTATCTAAAGCTTCATCGTTGCGCATAGCTCTTTGCGCTAGATCTTCATCTAAACCGTGTTCTCTGGCAACTGCCAGACGTAAAGACTTTCACGTATAACAATCATGGTGATCGGCACAACGTAAGCGAACAACTTCGGTAGTGACAGGATCTACCAAATCCAATTGCACTACCTCTTCTTGCCATAAAGAAAGAGCTTCACGAAATTTGTTATTGAAATCTGCAGATGTAACCCTTTGTGATCTGGTCATACTGAAACCTCTTCACCAATTTTTCTCCACACAATTTGCAAACGCATTCTCTGCTCAACGACAAGAAGAGCATTTACAAAATTGACAAATCCCTCTTCCCCAAGATGTTCACGGACATCAAAAGCTGAACTATCAGGAATCGATGAGACATCAACAATAAATTCCTCGGAAAATCGTAGACACGCCTTCTCAGATTCACTGAACAAACTCGAAGAAGACCACTCAGAAAGAGAAACAATTTTTTCTGAAGCTAAATCACTATTTGAAACTTCTAAATCCGAATCGCAATTTAAAAGCATAGCGACGCGTAAACGACACAGATCAAGCAAAGCAGAATCCATCACTTCCCACGCCAATCCATGTATCTCTTCAAGCTGGTTAGCGACCGATATCCTATCGTCAAGTATCTCTCGAAAGAAAGTATCAATTGAAGTCTCCATATTTAAAGGATAGATGTAATTTTAATAATGTTGTTATTCCTTTTGGAAGTGCGGCTTTAAAAATGACACAATATTGCGATAAATATAAAAGGAAACTATGGAACCACTTATCCGTTACCCAATCGTGCAACATGCTTGGTTCGTCAACGATATAGACGAAGCATGCAGAAAATGGAATATGACTACAGGAGCTGGGCCTTTCTTCGTTACTCGAGGACATTGGGGTGACAGGCACCTTTATCGAGGAGAAGAAATGACAGTTCCACTGGACTATGGTTTCGGCTACCACGGTGATACTCATGTCCAGTTCATTCAACAGAATGAGGAAGGCCCATCAATTTATCGGGATATGTATGGCGCTGGTGAAGAGGGGTTCCACCACATAGGTATGCTCGTACCCGATGAAGATATAGAAAAAGAGGGAGAGAAATATGAAGCCGCGGGATTTCCCGTTGCTTCCTCGCTTTGGTCCGTTGCGAACGTTATCTATGTAGATACACGAGAAGCAATTGGCTGTTTTCTTGAACTCCACGGGGATAATTCAGGAATACGTGAAGTTTTCGCTGGCTGGAAAAAAGCATCAGAAAGTTGGGATGGCCACACTGATTTAATTCGAGGTAATCGGGCAGAGTAAATTTACCGCTCCACCTACTGAGCTACGGTAGACCTATGATTTGGTGGGAAGCAGTTCTTCTATTTGTAGGAGGCGGAGTTGCCGGCATTGTTAATGCCATGGCTGGAGGTGGTTCATCTCTTACCGTTCCTTTACTCGTGCTGGCGGGAGTTCCGGGAAATTTCGCCAATGGGACAAATAGAGTTGGGATCTTTGTCTCCAATGGAACAACAATCTGGTCATTTCACCGGCAAGGGGTTAAGGCATACAAAGAAGCACTCCCTTTCTTTTTGCCAGTTGTTATCGGTTCACTGATTGGTTCTATAGCGATAAGCCAAGTCACTGATAGAACATTTGAAATTATTTTCGGAATTCTTATTTTGCCTATCATTTTTTTATCGCTTAAAAAACCAAAAGCTATTCATGAAGCCTCCGAGTACTCAAAGCTAGCCACTTTCATTCTTTTCTTACTTATTGGTGTTTACGCGGGAGCAATTCAAATGGGAGTAGGACTAGTGCTACTCGCTTTTCTTACTAGATCTGGACTTACCCTCATGAAGGCTAATTTTGTCAAAGTCTTGGTGACTCTTGCTGTAACGGTTACTGCCCTTCCTGTTTTCATAGTCCAAGGAAAAGTCCGATGGCTGCCGGCTTTTATTTTAACTATTGGGCTATCAGTAGGAGGATGGTTAGGGGCCCGAATTGCCGTAAAAGGTGGTGAACGGATCATTCGAATCTTCATGATAATTGCTGCCATTGGATTAACCGGAAGATTGGTTGGGCTTTATGGTTAAGGTTTCTAACCATTGGTCCCAACTAGGTCTTTGTGACAAACTTTAAACATGCCAGTAGATATTGCCGTTGTAGGTTCATGCAATCTTGATCTCGTTGTGAACGTTGACAACATCCCGCAAGTAGGGCAAACAGTTTTGGGTGGAGATCTTAAGCGGATTCCAGGTGGGAAAGGAGCAAATCAGGCAGTAGCTGCTTCACGATTAGGGAAATCAGTAGCAATGGTTGGACGAGTCGGCGAAGATGACAATGGACAGTTCCTTCAAACCAACCTTGAAGATAATGGCGTGAACACAGAATATCTTCTCAAAACACCCGATATCCCAACGGGGGTAGCACTAATTTCAGTCCAGAATGACGGGGACAATGCGATTGTCGTTAGCCCCGGAGCAAACAGTAAACTTTTACCTGAAGATATAGCCGCAGCACCACTCATCGCTGAAGCCCGAATAGTTCTTCTTCAAGCAGAAATTCCTATCGAAACAGTATTGGCAACAGCGCGGATAGCAGAAGGAACGGTTATCTGGAACCCTGCCCCTGCTCCAAATGAAAGTGTCCCACTTGAACTACTTGACTTAGTAGATGTACTTATCCCAAATCAGACAGAACTGGAACTTTTAGGTGGAAATAGAAAGGTAGATACCCTTGAATCGATTTCTGAGCTGGCAAAAACTTTTCCATGCTCCTCAACCATTGTCACTCTAGGAGAGCGTGGAGCTGTCGTTGTGGCCAGTAATGAAGGTGTACACATTCCTGCCCCTACAATTTCCCCACGTGACACCACAGGTGCTGGCGATTCCTTTTGCGCAGCAATAGCTACAAGCCTTGTGGAGGGGAAAGATCTTGTCGAAGCAACCCAATGGGCGGTACAAGTAGGGGCAGCAACAACCCTTGTTGCTGGAGCACAACCTTCATTACCAACTTCAGAAGAAGTACTTCAAAGACTAAAAGACTGGTAGAAGGTCATCTTGCTCGATACATACAAGGATGCCAATAACTAAACTCAGTAGTCCTATACAGACAGCAATATATCTATACACATTGGCATGCTGACGCAACCAATTACTGGAATTCACTGAGATCAGAGCAATCGACGAGTTTGCGATTAAAAGACCAAGAACCCATGCCAACAAGATCAAGAGTCCCCCTACCTTTCCCGAAGCTTGTGAAGCAGCAACAAATATCACGATCTGTGTAGGTGTCTCTACTCCAATACCATGAAGTATCCCTACTCCACGAGCTGATGATTTATCAAGTATTGAACTTTCAACATGAATCTCATGTCTGTGTCGGTGAAAATGCTCATCCCCCTCCTGAGATTCATCTATTAGTTGAGTATTTTCATGATTATGATTATGAATTTCTATATTCTCCTGGTGAAGATGAGCATGTTCATGTTCAATTACGAACGAACGACCTTTAGAAGATCTTCTAACTCTTTGTAGCCCCCGAAACGCTCCATCACGAATAATCATCCACCGGCTTCGTAACTGAAAGTTTTCTCCCTGAATCACAACAGATACCAGCACCCATAGTCCTAACCCAATGAGAGAACCACCGATGAAATACATCATTGTTTTATCCACTGAATCTGGGATTTTAAAATCTGCAAGAATAATCGCGATACCAAGCAGAACCACAACAGCAGCATGCCCAACGGCGTATGCCGTAGCAAGAGAGAAAGCCCTTCTAGGATTTTTTTCCCCGGTTGCAATCCCTGAAATTGCAGCAATGTGATCCCAATCAAATCCGTGCCGGATACCAAACCCAAAAGCGGATACGAGAAGAGCAAAATCCATCCCTAAAAGGTTCCAGTTACAGTAGATTGCGTCAAATCACCCAGAATCTCTTCAAAAATTCTCCACTTCAGATGAGACGAATTTCAATTGTTCGGCTACTGTTATCGCTGTTGACCTTTGACATTACGTCGAAACAAAGGAGATGATTCCAAATGAAAGAAACCAACCCCTATAAGAATTTTATCCTCAATAATATCCCAGTAGCCGAAGCTCACTGTGACGGCCCATGCGGAGTTTACGACCCATCATCAGCAAGAATTGCTGCTGAGGCTGTCCGGTCTATGACCAAAAAAATCCTTGATCTTACCCCACCGGAACCTGGAGACGCACAAGCAGTAGCATCTTATCTCAACACGGTAGGCAGATATGTAACAATAAAGGAAGAGCAGGCCGAACTCGCAAAGCATGAACTTCTCGTTCTGTGGACCGATTACTTCAAACCAGCTCACCTCGAAGCCTATCCAGACCTACACGATGTTTTCTGGAATGCAGCTAAAGCATGTTCTGAATGCAAACAGCATGTTTCCACGGACGCAGCAGACCAACTTATGGCCGCAGTTGAAAAGATCCATAATATGTTCTGGGAAAGCAAAGGCCGAGAAGTTACATATTACGAAGCAAGTTGATCAAAACTGTTCTTCAAGAACTCCTAGCGCTAGCGTTACGAAAACGAAAAATCTTCCGTGTTGGTGGGAATAGTATGATCCCTGTCCTCCAACCAGATGACCTCATCTTTGTTCGCCCGGATACTCATTGCTACGAAGGAGATATCGTTGCAATTAGACATCCCCACAAGAAAACAATTTTAATCAAACATGTTAAGGCCGTTACTGATGATCATTTTGTGGAATTGCGCAGCCCGAAGGGGACAGATAGCCGACAATTTGGAAATTCACCGATAAAACATCTCGTTGGAGTTGCTACTTTTAACTACTCACAAAAGACCTTACTTACAAAAACATCGCAGGCGGACTAAACGAGGTCGCCGAACTTGACGAGCCATGTAATGCCTAGTTTGTCGAGAGTGGAAGCTTCCGTCTTATTCACGATTACTGACGCACCAACGTATGTAGCACCGGATTGAATGACGAAATCTTTCGCAGCTCTAATCGTATTCCCCGTTGTTACCCAGTCGTCAACTACAAGAACCCGATCATTCTTGTCTAAATCAAATGATCTACTCTGGAATTCTACTTCGTGACCAGCCCATGTTTCGCCAGATGTGATTCTGATATCAGATCCAGGATGATTCCGCCCGCCCTTTCGAATAAGAACCAAACCAGCATGCAGAAATTTAGCAACCAACGCGCCAAGAACAGGTCCGCGCGCTTCCGCAGCGACAACTTTCGTTATATCAGCATTTGCATGCTCAGCCGAGAGTGCTTGACCCAAGCATTGTAAAATATCCGGATCCCGTAACAGTCCGGCTATGTCAGGATGATCGTTGATCATAGGGAATGTTTGAATCAAAGAGTTCGAAAATACTGCGAGCTCTGTTTTCTCCATACCCTCATCCTACAAATATTTAGCTAGCCCGAACATGACGAGAAACCTTAAGAAGGTGATTTCAGACAGAAAAAGCGGAAAGACGGTAATGCGCAGAGATAATGAAAGGTATGGATCCGAAAGTTATATACATCGCCGGTCCACTCTTTGATGAAGGGGAACGCTGGTGGATAGAGAAGATTGAAGCCGCCGTTGCTAAAGCAGGTTTTCAGACCTTTCTGCCACATCGCGATAATCCGGAGAAAACTCCAGACACCGTCCAAGAAATTTTTGAGAATAATCGGGACGCTATATTGTCAGCAGATCTTATTGTTGCAAATTTAAATGGTATTACGACTGACGATGGAACAGCATGGGAGCTTGGTTACGCTGCAGCCCTTCAAAAACCCTCAATAGGTATTTTCACGGACTGGAGGGCGAGATTTGAAGATCAAGAAATCGTAAATCTTATGATTAGCAGATCGCTGGACAGGATTGTCCGATCTCTAGATGAGCTTATCTCTGCCATTACCGAGTTAGATCCGCAGAAAGAGTAGGGCCCATTAATGCAACTACTCGACAAGAATATTCAGCACTATCACTGGGGGGATTACGACTATATTCCAAACCTTCAAGATCGAGCAGCCGGGGTTGAGCCAGAAGCTGAGCTATGGATGGGAGCTCATCCAAAATCCCCAAGCAGAGTTCTTAATACCAATCAAGGTCTTGACGACCTTATATCGCTAAACCCTGAACAAGCATTGGGAAAGCACGCAAAAGACTTCAATGGAGAACTTCCATACATAATGAAAATTCTGGCAATTCGGTCCCCGTTATCTCTCCAAGTGCACCCAAACGATGAACAAGCTACGGCAGGCTATACAGACGAAGCCAATCTAGAAAAGGAGAACAGATCTTACTTCTCACCTCGCGGAAAAGAGGAAATTGTTTGTGCAATAACAGACACAGACATCAAATTTGGATTTCGGCCAATCAAAGAAATCAACAGGATCCTTGCAATTGCTTCAAATGAAGAAATTCGCACTCTCCAAGAACTACTTTCGCATAGAAATTCTGAGGAAGCATTAAAGGAAGTTATTGGGAAAATTCTTGTATATCAAAAACCACTAGTTTTGTCATTTGTAGAAGATATTCTTACATCCACTCCAAAAATCTCAGTTCTCTCTGACAGGGAACTCTCCTATTTCAAAGACCTTGCTGAAATGTATCCGACTGACCCTGGAATCATTATCTTTCTACTAATGAACTTTTTAACATTGCGGCCTGGAGAGACTTTATATGTTCCTCCCGGAATCACCCACGCATATCTTTATGGAAACGCAGTAGAAATAACATCAAATAGTGACAACGTCCTCAGATGTGGGTTAACACCAAAACAAATTGACCATAAGCAGTATTTAGCTGTTAGCTCTTTCTCAACATCGCACCCAGAGATACAAAAACCCATCGATAAAATTCACACATACTCATCTCCCACACGATTCAGTTTGTCGCGTTTAGAAATAGAACATAGCTGGGAAGTTACGCTTAATGGCCCAGAGGTATTGATTTCAACAGAGGGATCATTCACTATTACAAATAGTCATGGGCAAAGCTTGCACGTAGATAAAGGTATGCCGGTATGGATACCGAATTCAGATAAGTATTACCGGATATCTGGAACGTGCTTGATTTTCAGGTGCTCCACACAAAACGTTGGTTAAATTCCCAACTGCCGGCTTGCAAGATCACGCATAATTTCTTCACTTCCTCCACCAATAGCCTGAACACGCACTTCTCTATAGAGGCGTTCTGTTGTTGAGCCTTTCAAGTAGCTAGCACCTCCAAGAATTTGAGATGCTTCACGGGCACAGAATTCAAAGGTGGTTGTCGCCTGCACTTTCAATTCCGCTATCTCAGCAACAGGGTCATCCCCTTGATTCAACCGCCATGCCAAAAGTTCGCACCATGCTTGCGCTGCATTAATCTTCCTATCCATTTCGATGAACTTGTGACGGATTACTTGATGATTTGCAAGGCGCTTACCGAATGTTTTTCGTTCCTTAGACCATTCCAGTGCTTCCTGATAACAAGCGCGAGAATAAGCGATCGATTGAGCAGCCATATCAATGCGTTCAGAATTGAAATTATTCACTATTGAAGAGAATCCAGTTCCTTCCTCTCCAATGAGATTTTCTACCGGTACACGAGCATCATCAAAATATAAAGTAGCTGTGTCTGATGACAGCCAGCCCATTTTGTCAAGCCGTGTTCTCTCTATCCCTTCGCGATCTCCTTCAATGAGGAGAAGAGAAATACCTCGAGCTCCTTCACCCCCGGTACGAACTGCTACAGTCAAAAAATCTGCATACATTCCAGAGGTGATGAATGTTTTTTGTCCATTCACAATGAATTCTCCACCATCTCGTTTAGCAACTGTTTGAATCCTTGCAACATCAGAACCGCCGCTTGGCTCAGTGATAGCGAGCGCAGATACAGCATCTCCAGCCAGACAAGGAGTAAGCACCTTCGTCTTCATTTCATCAGAGCCGGCTCTTTGAATTGGGGGAAGCCCAATGTAATTTGAAAGCATCGAGGCAACTACCCCCCCTGATCCAGCCATAGCTAGCTCCTGCATAATTACCATCCGAAGTATTGCATCACGTTGCCCATGGCCTCCGTAGACTTCTTCGAATCCATCTCCGAAAAGTCCAATAGACGCTGCTTTTTTGTAGAGGCCTCTTGGTACCTCTCCTGCTTGCTCCCATTCTTGGATGTTGGGGGTAATTTCGTTCTTAGCGAACTGCCTCACGACTGAACGGAATGCTTCATGATCTTCGGAATAGAACGGTGTTGAAACAGCCATATTTTTACCTTTCCATGGATTTCCTATTCTCCCAAACTAGAGAAGTCTGGATTACGTTTCTCAGCGAAAGCTTGTAGAGCTTCAAGATTCGCAGGTTTTCCCAATAGCTCGGCGAATGCTTTATCTTCATGTTTTCTAGCTTCATGAATTCGCCCACGTATCGGATCCATAATCAGCTTCTTTGATGCAACTAGAGAGCTAATGGGTTTCGCTGCCAAAACTTGAGCATGTTCCATTGCGACATTCATCAATTCTTCATCCGAGCAGAGCTTAAATACTAGACCCATTGAAAAACATTCTTCTGCCGTAAGCCACTCGGAACTCAATAGTGTCCATGCTGCATTCTGCCGTCCCATAATTGCAGGAAAAGTGAAACTACTCGCAGCTTCCGGAGCCAGCGCTAAGTCAGTAAATGGGCATTTCACACGGGCGCTGTGTGCCATAAAAACAAGATCGGATAATCCAAGAATTGTTACACCTATCCCCAATCCAATCCCATTAACCGCACTTAGTAAAGGTTTTGAGAAATCCACCAACGTATCTGCTAAACCGGGGAAGCCATGCTTGCCAGGAGTGAACAAAGGATCAGCCATCCTTTGTCCTAATTCGACAACATCAGTGCCCGACGAAAAACTATCACCTTGACCGGTGATTACTACTACAGCAACAGTCGAATCACCTTCTGCTTCAATTAGTAATTCTGTAAGGCTGTCATACAATGCCTCGTTGAAGGCATTTTTAGCTTCCGGTCTATTTAAACGGAATAGTCGGACTCTTCCATTATTTTCAACGTCAATCACCTAAGACCTACTTTCTGAGCCTGACGTGGCCATTTGTTATGACCGGGTCGGTTCTCTTCTGGGACAATCCAACAATGAGTACCTTGATAAATACTTGGCATACATTTATTGCAATGAATGCACGCCCCATTAGCTTCGTTGCCTTCCTCCCAACGCTTTACGAGATCCGGTTCGCGTAACAAGGCTCGACCGATTGCAACAAAGTCAAAACCTTCATCAAGCGCTAATTGCACGGTGGATAAATTATTTATACCGCCGAGAAGAATTAATGGCATCGTGATGGCCTCACGGACAAGTCTTGCTTGTTCAAGAAAGTACGCTTCTTCAAACGGGTAGTATGGCATGAATTTCTTCGCAGTTAGTTTGAAACCGGTTTTCATAATGCGACTGGGAAAGATTTCTGCCATTTCGTGAACAGGAACATCCCCGCGGAAGAAGTACATTGGATTTTCAAACGAACTTCCCCCAGTTAATTCGATAGCGTCGAGCGCTCCGTCTAGTTCGAGCATTTTTGCAACTTTGACGCATTCATCTACATGGAAACCAGTCTTTACTCCATCATCCAAATTGAGTTTAGCGATAAGTGCAACATTATCTGGGAGAACATCTTTAACTTTTTTAGCTACTGTGCGAGCTAAACGGGCACGGTTCTCCAGTGAACCACCCCAATGGTCTTTTCGTTTATTGAGTTTGGGACTCAGAAAATTACTTATGAGGTATCCGTGTCCAAAATGCAGTTCAACACAATTAAATCCACTCGCTGCTGCAAGTTCTGCTGCCGAGACAAAGTCGTTAATAACTCTTTGAATTTGCGTGTCATCTGCAGGGGTTGTGTTTTTGAAACGTGTTTTTGAGAAGACTTTTGATGCTGATAATGCAGGGCCTCCGACTCCTATTCCTACAGGGCCAGCATGACCAAGCTGTATGGATGCGGCGACGTCAAGATTATGCATCGCATCTACGAAGCATCGTAATCCAGGGACTGCCTCTTCCCGCATAACTATTTCATTAGGTGCACCTTGTCCGTCAGGTGACACCGCACAGTATGCAAGTGTCGT
>CETH01028827.1_pt1 | contig 12110 bp, 12 predicted proteins | sample 361461 | NCBI WGS metagenome assembly CETH01 (sample SAMEA2622695, study PRJEB7988) | marine metagenome | isolation source: saline water (ENVO:00002010), including
AATCTCTCCGTTTTTTGATTCAAATTTTGTAATATTTTCCTTTAGAGCATTTAAAAATGCCTTTGCATGAGGAGGCGCCATAACTATTCTAGAATGAACTTTAGCCTTCGGGACACCCGGCAATATCCTTGTAAAGTCCATAATAAATTCAGCGGGAGAATGAGTAACAACTACAAAATTAGCATACTCTCCAGAACTTACTTTTTCATCTAATTCAATATTAATTTGTTGAATATTTTTTTTATTTTTTTCCATTAGCTTCTCATGATTTAATTTTCAAATTCTCTTTCATTAAACTCCTCCCAATCATCGTTTATACCTTCAAAATCAGTATAGCCTTCTAAATCATTCTTTTCTACATTTTTGGGAAATAATTCATTTTCATAAATATTAAAAACATCTTTCTTTTTTTCGTATTCACTGGGATCACCCTCTTCTTCTTTAGTTTGATCAAGATCATCTACATCATCACTATAAATATCATGATCAAAAAAATCAAGATTTTCAACTATCCCATTCGCCATGAGAAACTCTAAAAAATCTAAATATTGTCTTTGTTTTAAATCTGCTTTGCAGACAGGACACCGCAATTTTTCTTTAAGTTCAAAATCTTGAACACTGTTTTCACAAGCAGGACAAATAAGACCTTCTAACATTAATTTTAATCTCTAAAATTGGCGACTAATATATATTACAGTCTTGGCAGGAGCAACTGTTTTACTAAACAAAAATATTTTTCCCCTTTTAATTTTAATTGATTTTTAAAAATACCTTCTTAATCAATGGATAAATAAAACTTAAGTCAAGCCCAAAATTCTTTCAATCATGGAGTATTGTTTTTCTAAAAAACTAGATTTATCTCTTTTTATAGTCAAATTATACAATTCATCTGAAAGAAATGAATGAAAACCAATTTTGAGCTTGGTTGGTAAATCCATGATTAAAAACTTTTCAGCTGGTTTTTGTTTTTGATTTAGGTCAACCAAAACATCACAATTAATTGATTTAACTTTATTCAAAACAGAATGATTTATAATCAGCCCCCACCAATTCAAATCTTCATCCTTATATGTTATAAAGAAATTTCTTAGTTTACTTGGATAATACTTAAGGCCTGTTTCATGGACAAAATAATATATTGTTTTTTTATTATTAATTAAATCTTGATTAACAAAATAGGCTGTTATTTGTGCATTAACATTATCTGATGGCAGAAAAAATAAAATATTATCAGCTCCTTTTCCTCCTTCAGCAATTTTTATTAATGGAGTCTTAATATGTGATTTGGTGATTTTATACCAAACTAACAAACATTTAAATCGTAGTGATGTTTCCATAAGAAAAATTAAATATACCCACTTTTAGGTTAAAAGTGCTGTGAAGGTCATATGCAACTGGATAAATTATGGGTTCAGGATGACTTTATAAACACCATAAACTATTAAAATAAATTAATGGCTATAGGAAAAAAACTTATTTGGGGTGGCATCGGATGGATTACAGGAGGTCCAATCGGAGCTATTATTGGTTATACATTAGCATCTATTTATAATGATAACCAAAGTAGCAACTATCAAAATCCTCACTACCAAAAAAAATACCCTACTACAAAACCCGGTGATTTTATGGTATCATTATTAGTTTTGTTTGCAAAAGTAATCAAAGCAGATAATAAGATACTAAAGTCAGAGATTAACTTTGTTAAATCATTTTTGAGGCAACAGTTTTCCATAAAAGAATCTCAAAATTTTATGATACTACTACGAGATATTTTGAATCAAGATTATGCTCTTAAGGATGTTTGTAAACAAATTCAACGTTCTATGGACCATCCAAGTAGAATAGAATTAGTCCATATTCTTTTTAGTTTATCTGCATCAGATAATGAAGTTCACCCAAATGAAGTAAAAGTAATTAATACAATAGCAAACTATTTAAATGTTAACCAATTAGATTTCGAATCTATAAAGGCTATGTTTATTGGAGACACCAACAAAGCCTATACTATCCTAGAAATTGAATCAACCGCAACAGATGATGAAATAAAAAAAGCATTCCGCAAGATGGCTACAAAATATCACCCTGATAAAGTTTCTCATCTTGGTAAAGATTTATCTAAAATAGCAGATGAAAAATTTAAAGCAGTAAATGAAGCATACCAGACTATCAAAAAAGAACGAGGTATAAAATGAAAAAGGAAAAACCTGGTGATTATCCATTTACAAGAGGTATTTACAAAAATATGTATTGTGAAAAACTCTGGACAATGCGCCAGTATGCAGGGTTTCAGTCTGCTTCAGAATCAAATAAAAGATATAAATATTTAATTAAAAACGGAGTCTCAGGATTATCTGTTGCTTTTGACTTGCCAACTCAAATTGGATACGATTCAGATCACGACATGGCGGATGGGGAAGTTGGAAAAGTCGGTGTTCCAATTTCAAAATTGTCAGATATGATAACCCTTTTTGAAGATATTTCATTAAATAATATATCTGTTTCCATGACAATAAATTCAACGGCAGCTATTATTATCGGTATGTATACCGCGATTGCTGAGAAAGAGGGCATCCCCATGGAAAAATTAAACGGTACCATCCAAAATGATATTTTAAAAGAATACATCGCCAGAGGCACATACATATATCCTCCTAAACAATCTATTCGAATTATTACAGATATTTTTGAATTTTGTGAAAATAATATTCCAAACTGGAATATTATTTCAATCTCTGGTTACCATATTCGCGAAGCAGGAAGCAATGCTGTTCAGGAACTCGCATTTACCTTCTCCAATGCTATCGAATATGTTAATGCCGCGATCAATAAAGGAATGGACCCCAATCAATTTGGACAAAAATTATCTTTCTTTTTTAACTGCCATAATGGATTCTTGGAAGAAATTGCAAAATTCCGCGCTGCAAGAAAAATTTGGGCAAAAATAATGAAAGAACGTTTTGGCGTAACTAATAAAAAAGCGTTAATGTGTCGATTCCATACTCAGACTGGAGGATCAACTTTAACATCAACCGAAATTGAAAATAATATAGTGAGGACAACAATACAATCGCTTGCTGCTGTAATGGGAGGGACTCAATCATTACATACTAATAGCAAAGATGAAGCACTTTCATTACCTACAAACGACTCAGCGAGACTTGCATTAAGGACTCAACAAATTATTGCACATGAAACAAATATCCCAAAATATCCTGATCCTTTCGGAGGCAGTCATGTTATAGAAAACCTTACAAGTGAATTAGAAGTAAGCACTTTTAAATTAATCAATAAAATTGATGACTTAGGTGGATCAATTTCTGCAATTGAACAAAATTTTATTCAAGATCAAATATCCGATTCCGCTTACAAATACCAACAAAACCTTGATAAGAAAAATATTAAGATTATTGGTCTCAATACTTTTAATAATGGTAACGATAATCAAGCAGAACATCTATCATTCGATAACAAACAGGTTCAAGAACAAATAAATTCATTAAAAAGGTTCAAAGAAAAAAGAAACAACTTGCAAGTTCAATTAAGATTAGATGAATTAAAAAATTGTGCTCGATCTAAAGACAATTTAATCCCCTCAATCATATCGTGCGTAAAAAACGATTGTACATTGGGAGAAATATCAAATACCATGCGCGATGTTTTTGGTGAATATATGCCTTAATCAAACCAAAAAATGCTTAAAAAATCAGCATCTATAATTTCAACCGTTTTTCACCCAATGGTATTATCCACCATTTTATTTGCATTAATTATTTACGAAGATTTTCCAATAAACAATAAAACTCATATCGAATTTTTTGTTTCTTTTTTCTTCACCAGTGTTATAGTCACCTTAACAGTCTTATTTCTTATAAAACAAAATAAAATTTCAGATATCAATGCTTCAAATAGAAAAGAAAGAATAATACCCTTAGCTTTAGGGACAATATATTTTTTTATTGGGTTTATTATTTTATACTTTATTGAATCAAAACCAATTATACAAGGGACAATGTTATGTTATTTAATAAACACTGGTATCGGTTGTTTAATAACAAATAAATGGAAAATTTCTATGCATGCTTTCGGTTTAGGAATCCCATTTATAGTTTTATTATTAAATGGCTTCAAGTTCTCATTTATAATGATAATAGTTATAATTATAGTCTGTATTTCAAGATTAGTTTTGAAAGTTCATACAATAGCTCAAATATTATTAGGCTTGGGAATCAGTATGCTTAACACTTATTATATAATGAAAAGTTTTTACATATAAATATGCTTTTTTCAAATCTTATTCAAGCAAATTTAAAAACCCAAAAAATCGGTAAAAATATTGAATACTACCCAAGAACAGAATCAACAAATATTGATGCCTGGGAATTAATCAAATCTGAAGAAATTATTAATGGAACAATTATTATAACTGATAATCAATTTCAAGGGCAGGGAAGAAATGGCCATTCTTGGTTTATGGGTCCCGGAAAAGGAATTGCAATTTCAATTATTTTAACAGATAAAATTGATAAACATAAGGCACTTTTAATACCCCTAGTTACTGGTATAGGACTAATCAAAGCTCTTAAATCATTTGAGATCAAAGCCTCTTTGAAATGGCCCAATGATATTTTTGTCAAAGAAAAAAAATTAGGTGGAATACTTTGTGAAAGCAAGCTGTCCAAAAATTCAGTTGATCAATTAGTTATAGGAATTGGGCTTAATATCAATGAAATAGAAGCTGATTTTCCTAAAGAATTAAAATCATCAGCAACTTCATGTAGAATGATCACAGAAAAGCCTCTCCAAAGAGAAATTATAATTGCTAAAATTCTTTATCATATTGAATCTCAATTAAAAATGATAAAAGATGATGCACGAACTCTAGTTAATATCTGGGAATCATATTGTAATCATATTAATAAACCAATTTCTTTTTATTTTAACAAGAAAAAATTAGATGGTGTTTTTATTGGCTTGGATCCTTCTGGTCAAGCAATTATAGAAACAAATAAATCAAAAAAACTTTTTTCATCAATAATAATTGATTAGGAATCGTATGCTGGAATACCCGTAACCGCCTGTCCTAATATAAGAGTATGCATTTCATGGGTACCTTCGTATGTATAAACTGATTCAATATTTGCCATATGGCGTATGGGCGAATAGTCAATTGTAATACCATTCCCTCCTAATATCTCTCTAGCAGTTTTGGCAATTTTTCTTGCCATATCACAATTATTTCTTTTTGCCAAAGAAACTTGCTGATATGTCATCTTGCCTGAGTCTTTTAGCCTCCCAAGCCTATAGACCAATAGCTGCGCCTGTGTAATGCTTGTTACCATTTCCGCAAATTTTGCTTGTGTAAGTTGATAACCTGCAATAGGCTTAGAAAATTGTTTTCTCTCCTTTGCATATTCAAGAGAACAATTATAACAATCTACAGCAGCTCCTACCATCCCCCAAGCAATACCATAGCGAGCTTGAGTTAAACAACTAAGTGGTCCTTTTAAACCTTCTATGTTTGGTAAGCGAGCGGAGTCAGGTACTCTTACATCCACCATAGATAATTCAGAAGTAATTGATGCTCTAAGACTGAGTTTCCCATGAATATTATTTGATGTAAAACCTTTCAGGCCTTTTTCAAGTAAAAACCCTCTCACAATGTCATTATCATCCTTTGCCCAAATCACAGCAACATCTGCTATAGTACCATTTGTTATCCACATTTTATTACCATTAATTATCCAATCAGACCCATCTTTCTTACAACGGGTCGTCATTCCTCCAGGATTAGAACCAAAATTGGGTTCAGTGAGACCGAAACAACCAATAAACTCACCAGAACCTAATTTAGTTAACCATTTAGCTTTCTGTTCTTCAGATCCATAGGCATAAATAGGATACATAACTAGTGCTCCTTGAACACTAGCGAATGAACGTAACCCAGAGTCTCCCCTTTCCAACTCATGCAAGATTAGACCATATGCCACATTACTTATTCCAGAACCACCTGACTCTTCAGGAAGTGATGAACCCATAAAACCCATTTCTCCTAACTTTAAAGCCAAGGATCCAGGAAAAGTCCCATTTTCATAGTGTTCGATAACCAACGGCATAAACTCTTTTTGAACAAAATCGTATGCTGTTTTTTGAATTAACAGCTCTTCTTCTGTTAGCAATTCTGATATATTATATAAATCTGGTCCATAATTTTTCATTGAAAACACCTTTTAAATTCAATTAGAAATTAAATAAAACTTAAAGTCTAAATATTAAGATTTTATTTATATTATAAAATATGTACTTATTTAGTTATTAATCTTTGTTGATCATTCAAACTCATTGAAATGAGATACGGTGAATCATTTTGTTTTTTTAAAAAACTCTCTTTGTTATTTACACCATTCCAGTTTTTTTGTATCATAATTTGTCCTATTGCACTACCTAATGAATTTCCAGGTCCCAATAAAATTAAATGGTCTGGACAAAACTCCTTTAAAGCCACATTTATTAATGCAGAAAAATTATATGGTTTTAATACTTGATCATCAAATGTGTATTGCCATAAATCTTTTCTATCTGTAGACCATGGCGACCAAATTCTTCCAGTACCATCAATTAAAGAAATTTTTGGTTTTTGAATAATTTTTTTGGAAAAAATTTTTTTTGCTTTGATTGAAATTTTATTTAATAGTGGAGTATGAAAAGCACCATGATACGGTAATTGATATGGATATTGATTTATTGGAGGAAGAGACTTTAATAAAACATTTAAAACCTCTTGCTCCCCGCCAATAACTAAATATCCCCCATAATAAATTGAAATATAAGCACCAACTTTTTTTACAGATTCAATCGCAATCTTTTTTCTGTTTTTATCAATAACCCATGAATCATCTACAATTGGATATATAATTTGTCCTCCGATTATTTTCTCTTTCATCATAGATCCCATTGTTTGAACCACTTCAAATGAATTTGATTCATCTAATGCACCTGAAAAAGAAAGCGCAGAATACCAGCCCATTGAATTACCGGTAACTGCTACTATTTCAAAAGTATTATTATTTATCAAAAGAAAGTCTGACAAACTACAACTGTATATTAAAATTGATGCGTGTTCTCCTTTCATATGAAGGGTTTTTTTAAAATGAGTACGATCTAGTTCAATTGCGGTTGGCTCTTTTAATTCTCTCCTTTTTTGATCAATAAAATCAATCCTATTTTTAATGAGTTTATTTTTTATTTTTATATAACCAGAAGTTTCAGCTGTGTAAGAACCTCGCCCTGGACACACAACAACTACACGTTTCTTATTCATTAACTAAACTAACTGCTTGTTCGATAATACTGTCTTTGCTAGGTAAGGTAATTTTTGAAGCTTCACCTAATGGAATAAAAGAATCTTCTGCTGCGTGTAATCTAAAATTAATTTGATTATTATCAATAGCTGAAAGTTGAGCCAAAAGCCCTTCTCCATGGCACCCAGTTTTTCGACATTCATCAACTATAAGAACCTTTTTACAAGGACTAATTGCTTTCATTAATTTTGGTATATCAATATCAGACAACCAACAAAGATCAATAATTTTAATTTTTTTATTTATTTTTTTTTCAATTTCAGTTTTTGCTTGAATTGATAAATAGAGACCATTACCATAACTAATAATTGTTAGCTTTTCACCACTTCCGTAAACACAAAATTCCCCCAACTCTGCTTCAAAATCAACTTCTGGATATTTAAATGCCCATTTATTATCACCTGGCTTATTCAAGTCCTTGGTCGTATATAATGCAATTGGCTCAATAAAAATAACAAATCTGCCATTAATATATGCTTCTCTTACTGATGTCCGCAGCATACGAACAGCATCTCTTCCGTTAGATGGTACAGCAAGAATAATACCTGGGATATCTCGAAAAACAGTAAGTGAATTATCATTATGAAAATGTCCTCCAAAGCCCTTTTGATATGCTAATCCTGGAATCCTAAGAACCATAGGGTTTGTATACTGTCCCTTACTGAAAAATGGTAATGTTGCAGCTTCACCGCGAATTTGATCTTCTGCATTATGCACATAAGCTAAAAATTGTATCTCAGGTATTGGTAAAAAACCATTATGCCCAAGACCCAATCCAAACCCAATAATCGAAGTCTCATCCAAAGGGCTATTAAAAACTCTCCTCGCTCCAAATTTTTTATATAAATCTGCGGTTATATGGTATACACCTCCCTTTTCTGCAACATCCTCACCAAAAACAAGTGTGTTTTTATATCTTAAAAGGATATCAAATAAGGCATAATTCAGCAACTTAGCCATATGATTATTTTCCTCTATCCGATTGTATTCTTTCCCAAATGTAAGACGCCGTTCTGATGGTTTTGGAATACGAGGAAGATTTCTTTTGAATTTATTATAGGTAATTGAATTCATTACATCTTTCACCGTATTCAATTTAGGCCTAGATACGACTAAGTTAAATATAGCGGCAACTCTTTTTCGCATGTGTTCATATAGATCAATTATTTCTTCTTTCGATACTATTTTCTTTTCCAATAATATACGCGAAGAATGTAACAAAGGATCATTGAACTCGGTTTCTTCAATAATTGATAAAGGCCTATATCCAAGCTCAATATCAGAACCTGCATGCCCTAAAAGACGAACAGTTTTCATATGTAAAAAAACTGGTGACCTATTTATTCGGCAGATTTTTTCAGCTTTACGTGTCTGATTTAATAAATCAATAAGGTTTAATCCATCAGTTTTTATATATCTTATACCAGGTCGATTCGAAAAAGCACTTTCAATCCAATTTTTATTTGTAGCTACAGAAATACCCAATCCATTATCTTCACAAATAAATACCAAAGGTACATGACCACCCCAATCATTAATCCATCCTGCTGTATTGATAGCGGTTAAGGCACTTGCGTGATTTGCGCTTGCATCACCAAAACTACAAATGACAATGCTACTACTGCTTAGTTGTTTCTCTAAAATTTGAAGATTTTTGGCACGATCAATTGAGAAAGCTGCACCTACAGCTTTTGGCAAATGACTTGCTATCGTACTAGTTTGCGGCGGTATATTTAATATCTTACTGCCAATCACTTTATGACGCCCCCCACTTATTGGATCATCGGATGAGGCAACAAATGATAATCCTAGATCATAGATTGGTGTTGTTCCATAAACCTGTTTTGATCTCTCAATAAAAAATGAACTACTTCTATAGTGTAAGAATGCTAAATCTGTATGAGAAAATATTTTCCCAAAAACTGAATTACCTTCATGCCCTGAACTTCCGATAGTATAATAACAACGACCCGCATCTTTTAATGATCGTGATTTTAAATCAATATGTCTGGATAATACCTGTGTTTCAAAAAGAGAAATTAGTTCCGCAGGTTTAAAAACATTATTTGAAATTGATAAAATTGTTCGTTCTTTTGGAAAATTTTCATTAGTAACAAACTTGGTAAAATTGTCATCAATAATTTGGGCACGATTAAAAATACTCATTAATAATTAGTAGTTCTCTAAATAAATATTTATTTATAGTATTCTAGTAAAAAACTAATAAACTTACTAATTATTATCAGGCTTTAACTGGATTAGTTTATTTTTAAACTCCCGAAGTTCTCTAATATTACCAGCATCAATTCCACCTGTTCTCCACTTTAATTTGAAATCATCATTTGAATCCTTACCTCCCTGTTTTAAATATAATTGGTATAAATCATCTTCATCTCGTTTTTTATTTTGGTTCAGTGATACTGTTAATTGGTAGGCGACATCTTCCAAAATATCATCTAAGACTCTATCTGGCAAGTTTTTCCCTAGCAAATTTTGTTCAATTTTTGAGAATTTCATCCCTTTAACAACATAATCATGGTAGGCCTCCCAAGCCAAAGGGCAATTCTCTTTAACATAATAAGCCATAGCATCAGAGAAGACACGGATCTCGTATTGAGCATGACTGTCTGACCTCAAACCCACAAAGTGTAATAGGTTATGTAAATCATTTTTCCAATACCATTCTGTATACAAATTTACAGGCAATAAAGCTCGAGCAAGTTCACGCGCAACACCGTCTTTATTTAATTCAGAATACATATTAAAACTAAGAGTTGATATTTCTTTGAAATAATCTTGTACTTTCTTTTTAACTTTTTCAGGTACCTTACCCATTCTACCTTGTTTGTTAAGTGAACTCTGTAATTGGATATTTTCTAAACTAGGATAATAAAACTCATCACGCGCCTCAGAATAGCGCAAAGAATATTCATTTATGTTAGCAGTTCTGTGCCTCACCCACTGTCTTGCAACAAAAATAGGCATTTTGCAGTGAAATTTAAATTCTACCATTTCAAATGGAGTTGTATGCCTGTGACGCATCAAGTATCTAATTAAACCTCTATCTTGAGAAACCTTGCTGGTCCCTTTCCCATAACTAACTCTCGCAGCTTGAACAATAGCATTATCACCACCCATTGAATCCACTAAACGAACAAAGCCTTTATCTAAACATTTTATAGCATCATCTGGAATTTTTGTCATTATTTATTACCTTTTTTAGAATTTTATAAGTTTTATCCACGGCCCTGATTGACCCTGCAATTAGGCCTGATTTAATTAATGTGTTTTTTTGGTTATACAATCTTTGTTTGCCATTTAAATCAATTAATTTTCCAGAAGCTTCGTTGATAATGCAATTTCCTGCGCAAATATCCCACTCATTTTTTGGCCTCAGTGAAGCAAAAACGTCAGCTGCTCCAGCAGCAGTTAAACCCAGTTTATAGGCAACGCTGCCAACAGGCTTTAACACACCAAAGTCAGACTCAAAATCTTCCCATAATCCTTTTCTTGTTTCAGATCGACTATTCAGAATAACCATATCAGATATATTTTCTTTTGAAATACAATTAATTAAATTCCCATTCAAGAACGCACCGTCACCCTTGGAAGCTCTAAATATCTCTTGGGTGATAGGATTATATAGAACGCCAACTATTGGAATCCCGTTTTCTACAAGACCAATACTAACCACAAAGTTTGGTACTCCTTCAATAAACTCTTTAGTCCCATCTAAAGGATCCACAACCCAAACTTTTTCCCTTGTAATTCTTAAATCGCTATCAGCTGTTTCTTCTGATAGCCACCCATATTCTGGTCTAGCTTCTGTTAACAATTTCTTTATACAATTATCAGATTCATAATCAGCGGTAGTAACAGGGTTTTTATAACCTTTTTCTTTAATACTATATCCTGATTTATAATAAGATAAAATTATTTTACCTGCTTCAATCGCTGCCTCTTCTGCTATCTCAATATCAGTTTTCATAAATTAGAATTGGGCTTGCCTTTTAAAAACAATGAGTTTCTCTCGACCTTTTCTTGCTAAAATTGAATCATGAGGAAATTCTTCTCTTTCCTTATACCAGCGTTCAAAAAAAATGTTTTCTATTTCTTCAATATCAACTCCATACGGTGGGCCACCATCTGATTTTGGTTTATCTAATGGAAACCATAACCCAATTAAATATCCATTTGGTCTCAATAACTGAAACACTAATCTCTCATATTCTTTTCTTCTTCTAGGATTTATAGCGCAAAAACATGTTTGTTCGATTACATAATCATATTTACCATAATATTTTGTAGAAATATTGAAAAAATCTTGTCTAAGAGCCTCAACATTTGTATTACTTTCTTTACACATATTTTTCAAATCGTTAATTGCCGTATCAGCAAAATCTACTCCTGTTACATCAAAACCTTTTTTTGCAAACATTATTGCATCATATCCTCGACCACATCCAATAAATAAGACTCTGCCAATATTAAATTCTTCGCTGATTCTATCAAAAACTGGAGTTACCCCACCCAAATCCCACCTGGCATCATTATCTAAATATATATTTTCCCAAAAACTAGATCTGTCTTCTCTGTACATTATAAAATTTTCATTTTCATCACATGCTCTTTAATTGAACCATTATCATTAGATACTTGGTATACTTTTGAATTCTTATAAAATTGAAGTGAATCTTTATAGTTACCATCAAAAAAATGAACAGCAGCACCACCATCAATAGCAAAACCAGA
>CETH01183776.1_pt1 | contig 12078 bp, 14 predicted proteins | sample 361461 | NCBI WGS metagenome assembly CETH01 (sample SAMEA2622695, study PRJEB7988) | marine metagenome | isolation source: saline water (ENVO:00002010), including
AAAAAGAAATCAATCCCTATCTTACGTATTCTCAAATGAAATTGAGAGAGTCTTTTCGGGAGGTGATTTCGACAGCTACTTCATTAGTAATCGCCAACATCCAAAAATCCTCAAAGAATACTTAAAGAAAAATATCTCAATAGAGACTCTTGTTATTCTTGATATGATACTAGGGTTTGGTAAAGAATTTGATAAAAAATTAGTAGATCCTATTTGGAGTACGGTTTCCTTGAAGATGAAAAAATATAGATCGTTCCTAAATATAGATGTACCTCGTTATAAAAAAATTCTAAGAGAGAAAATCTTATGAGTTTCTTAAAAAGTGCCCAAGTTCGGGCTGCTCTTGTTGAAATAAATGAACTTCAGGAAGATGTTATGAAAAGTGCTTTGAAATTTCCTGAAATGACTGTTGATGAACAGTATGAACATATAGAAGATCTTGAAGATCTTCTTGAAAAACAACGTATCATGTACACTAGACTATCTTTATCAGATGATCCTGAAGCTAAAGCTATGAAGGAAAGCATTGATGAGTCAACCAAGATGCTTGGTTTACAACAAGATAGTGATCCAGCTATTTTGTTTAAAAAGATGCAAGATACTATTGTTTATCTTCGTACAATTGTTGAGAATCGTCTTGACAAGTGATAAAATTTTTGTTATACTAAACACATCCAAAATCTCAAAAAATCCGATTTAATCCTATGTCTTTTTCAGACTTAAAAAAACAATCTAAACTTGGTTCTTTAACATCTAAATTGGTTAAAGAAGTCGAGAAAATGAATACTACATCTGGAGGCGATGATCGTCTTTGGAAACCAGAAGTTGATAAATCTGGTAACGGTTATGCTGTAGTTAGATTCCTACCAGCACCTGATAAGGAAGATATTCCTTGGGTAAAGTTATACTCACATGCATTCCAAGGCCCTGGCGGTTGGTACATGGAGAACTCTCTAACTACTTTAGGATCAAAAGATCCTGTTTCTGAGCATAACTCACAACTATGGAACTCTGGTTCTGATGCTAATAAAGAAATAGCTCGTAAACAGAAACGTAAGTTATCATATTATACTAACATCTATGTTGTAAAAGATCCTGCTAATCCTTCCAATGAAGGTAAGGTATTCCTTTACAAGTTTGGTAAGAAAATCTTTGATAAAATTCAGGAAGCTATGCAACCTGAGTTTGAAGATGAGACTCCAGTAAATCCTTTTGATTTCTGGGCTGGTGCAGACTTCAAAATTAAGATCAAGAAGGTTGCTGGATTCTGGAACTATGATAGTTCTGAGTTCTCTTCTCCATCTCCACTATTAAATGGTGATGATGATGCTCTTGAAGCTCTTTGGAAGAAAGAGTATTCTCTTCAAGAACTTGTAGCTACCGATAAGTTCAAATCTTATGATGATCTTAAGACTCGTCTTGAGTATGTCTTAGGTAATAAGTCACGTCCTGCTGCTCCTAAATTTGAGGAGGAAGATACCAGTCGTGGTTCTGTTGCTGAGGTAGAAGAGGCTCGTGTTCCAACTAGAACACCTGTTGCAGTTGCTGCTTCTTCTGATGAGGATGAAGATGATGCACTAAGTTACTTCCAACAACTTGCTGAATCTTAGGCCATATTATTTCGCTTTTTAATTCCAAAAAAGCGCTAAAAAAATCCCCAGGCTTTTTTACGGCCAGGGGATTTTTTTAATGGATTCTTATATTTTCGGTCTTTTTGAGTCTTCTGTTGACATACTGTGATGACTTATCATATTTCATAATCCTATTAAAGTCTTTTAGGAATAATCCAAGTATATCTTCCTTTATAACATTAATAGTCCTTTTTTTATCATTAATTTCTACTTCATTTTCATAGTTATTTACTGATCTTATTGGAGATGCTGTTTTTAATTGGCCATTATTTCTAAGACCACTTTCTCCAAGATAATATTCTATACTAAATGATTCATCTACAACTTTTCCAGCTGGAACTAATAATTGATTATTTCTGTCTCTAAATTCTATAGTTTCATAATGATGAATATGTGTTAATTCTTTTTGTGTATATTTTTCATTAATATAAGTACTTAAATCACTTTGAGTCATAGGCCATTCATTTTTAACATCAATGATATTGTTGGACATCAATATTACCCAATCTAAGTTATCATCACCATATACCTTTTCGGCTACGTTATCTGGTCTTTCATCACCAATAATTTTATATTGATCAAATACCACAAAATTAGAAAACAAATCCTCTCGTATTTTGACTCTACGAAAGAGATTTTTTGTTTCTGTGTAATCATTATTACTCTGCTTAGTTTTAAGTAGAGATGGATAATCTAAATTTGGTAATTTTCGGAAATAATTAGACATTTAGAGACCTACATCGTCGTGAGAATCAAATTCCAAGTAATCTTGATCATATAGAGGAACTAATTCTCCAAAGGTTAATGTTACAAAGGTTGTTATTGGTTGACTGTCTTCATCATATGCAGCAAATCTACCAAGACCACCTGTGTAATCAACATTAATACTTTTCAAAGCACATGTTTTAAATTTATTTAAACCTTTGATATCTTGTTGCGTCTTGGCCTTTATATATCTAAGTTTAAATACATCTGGTGTTCCTAGTAACCAATTTCCTGTAGATTCGCCTTTAGCACCTCTTTTTGGATTTTTCTTGGTTGACATATGTTGTTTTAAAGCTCTTATTATCATACGAACTTTTGCAGATTCATCCGAACTACGTGGACTGAATCTGAACATAAAGGTAAAATCTCTTAGTTGTGGGCCAGTGAATAATAACTCAAGATTTGGGTTCTTTACAACACCAAATTTTCTGTTGAGAGCTTGATCAACATCTACGTTAAGACCTAGTGTTTTGCCTGCGGCAGCTATTAGATTTAGTTGTTGTCTTCTTCTAAATCCTTTATCTTCTATTGCAGTTTTTAATCCTTGTGTTACACCCTTTAAAGTTTCTCCAAATCCCCCACCTTCAAAATCAGTACCACCTAATGCACCACCACCCATATTTTTAATAACATCTTCACTTAATTCTCCTTCAAGACTGCCCATCGTTTTACCACCCCAGTCAACACGATTTCCATCTTTAATGTCTGATGGCATAGGTAGTTGGATTGTACCCTGAAGTTCTTCTAATCTTTGATTTTGTCTGTTCTGTCTTCTACTAGCTGCATATGAATAATCTGTACCTGATTGTGTAGTTATTGATCCTTTATTAGTTTCATTATTTACTCCCTGTTTATTAGATTTAATACCATAACCCTGAGAGGTTCTAGTGATGCCAGGCAAAACTTTTGCAGGTCTATATTTGAAGATTTGAATTTCAAAGTAATCTTGAATACTTGTATCTAAATCTACTGGATATTGTAATACTTGACCACCATTAATCTTAGATAAGGATTGTTTACCATATTGAGTATTTAATCCATCATAATCCCCTGATATATATTCACCAAAAGAACGAGTTGATGTATTCTCATTGAAACCAGATTCTATACCATCAATATCGTACTTGTTGACTGTATCAAAAAGTGCTGGATTTGATGCTGCTAAATCTACATAGTCTTTAATTCGACTCATTTTCCTAATACCCAGTTTTTGACTTGTTTTCTTACATTATTTAAGAATTCTATTGATCCATATGCATCAATTAAAGTTGCATTATCATCAATCAGGTCACTAGTGGATCCTCTGTTTACTACATTGGAAATTTTTTCAGTATACATTAATGTACCTGTAGGTGTATAACTGGATGATAATCCAGTGGTAACATTACTAACAGTAGCTATACCATTAGATCCTCCTCCAGATATGGTGATAGTATCACCTACATGGTAGTTATTACCTGCAGATTGTATTCCAATTGCTGTTATAGCTCCATCACCATTTACTGCACCTATATTAACTAAACAGTTTTTACCTCTAAAGTTTGAAGTAGTTGCTACTTCATTTGCAACACTATAGCCAGTACCCATTCCACTGGTGTTTATTGTCAGTGAAGCAATACGACCAGTATTTAATAATTCAGCATCGAATTGAGATGCGAATTCATAACTATAAACACTATATGTTTCATTATCTGGAGTAAGATCAACACTAAAATAATATTTCTTATTTGATGCTGTTTTGAATCTAGTATTATTGTATATGGCGGCCATTACTTATCCCTCCATACTCTATAGGAAGGAATATCCCTACCAGTAGTATTAACAAATTTTGCTGTGGGTAATAATGACACTCCTGACATCTCCTCTTCTGGAACTCTCATTAATTGTTTTTGTACACCACTAAAATAATACTTGTGTATGGTTTTATTAGGTACAACTACATCATCAACTCTATTTAGAAGGCTTAATGCAACACCTTCTCTTAATTTCATATTTAGGTAGTGTAAGTTTGCTCCAAGAAAGCCATCTGCAAATACAGTCATCACATAAGTCATTGGAAATTGATCATACCACTTCAATCTTTGTGGTTTAGTTGCAATATAATTGAAAAAATACATTTCACCAACTTCTACTGGTGATGATATATTTCCAAATTCGCCAGGATCATCATATTTCTTACCCTGATAACTTGACAACACTTCCATCAATTTGCCACGATACCAATCACGGCTGCGGTTGCGTTTACCTGCTTCTTTTACTATGTCTTCTGCAATACTCATTTAATACCTAACTCTTTTTCTGTGAAGATTTTAAATTCCCATAATCTATCATCACAAAAAGATTTTGCAGCTTTCCATTTAGCTTGATTTACACCCCATGTATAAACCTCATTCATCCAAGTTTTTGTTTTCTTGGGTGGATTTACTATAGGTTCTTTACATTGTCTTGCTGGTTTGACCTCTACTACCATTCTACGAGTCTTATTAGACTTATCAATGTATTTAATATAGAAATCTGGAAAATAACGTCTTCTCCTACCACTAACAGGATCTCTGTATGGTATTGCAAATTCTTCACTTCCCCATTCAAGGATTTTATCATTAGTATCACAATACATCATAAATTTACGTTCCCATAATGATCGATAAACGACGTTCGTGGGATCGCCTTTATACTTGGTGGGATTCTTTGGCCTATATTTTCCACTATAGCTCATAAATAAAAGCTGACTAGCTGATATCTATTTAGAGATCGATGACAAGAAAACCAACAAAATACGCTATAGATGATATTAAGTCACGGTTTCAGACTGTAGCCATTGATAATAGGTATCAAGTTTTTCTAAGACCCAATGGAGTAGTATATACTGCTGCAAGAAGAGCTGGAGTAGATAGGAGATTTATTGATGAAGATTTAGGATTATATTGTTCTGATGCTATCTTGCCTGGATCTAATCTTGTTCCTATTGAAGTTGTAGGTGATAGACAAGGTATTACTGAAAAACTTCCATTTTCTAGAATATATGATGATGTTACTTTTACCTTTATGGTTGATAGAGAGTATAAAACTTTAAAGTTTTTTGAGTCTTGGTTACAAACAGTAAATCCTCTTCATGGTGGTAGTTCAAATACATCTTCATCTAATGCGGTAACTACTTTTAATTACCCCAAAGATTATAAAATTGATTTTAGTATAGTAAAGTTCAATAAAGATTTCTTTGAAACTAAAAGAGGAAGCGTGTCACGTTATACTTTCTTTGAAGCTTTTCCATTATCTATTGCTGGATCTCCAGTAAATTATGAATCTGGTAGTGTACTTAAATTAAATGTTACTATTGCATATACTAGATTTATTATGGATGATGTAACCAGAACAATGAAGAGATTTGGTAGAACAGGCCTGTCAGATTCTGGTGAGGTTGGTAATCTTGCTGATGATACTAAAGTGGTCAATATTAATTTACAGAAGAAACGACCATCAACTGATCCATATGAAGGAATTTCGACTCTGTAGATAACCTCCCTATATAAAATACTGAAAAGCTTATTATGCCATTACCAACAATTGTCACTCCGACTTATGAGTTGACGTTACCTTCTAATGGAAAGAAGATAAAATATAGACCATTTCTTGTAAAAGAAGAAAAAGTTCTTATACTTGCTATAGAAGGTGGAGATACTAAAAGTATAACCAATGCAATTAAGGATGTTCTTAAAAGTTGTATTCTTACTAAAGGTGTAAGAGTAGACCAATTACCAACATTTGATATTGAGTATTTGTTTTTAAATATTCGTGCTAGATCAATAGGTGAAAGTATAGATATTTTGGTCACATGTCCTGATGATGGTAAAACACAAGTTCCTACGCAAATCTTTATTGATGAGATAAAGGTCAAAGAAGATAAGGATCATTCTACTGATATAAAGGTTGATGATACTTACACAATAAGAATGAAGTATCCATCATTGGATCAATTTATAGATGATAATTTTAATTTTAATCAGGATGCTGATAATACATTTGATATTGTTGCGTCTTGTATTGAAATGATTTTTAGTGAAGATGAAGCATGGGATGCAAAAGATTCCACCAAAAAGGAATTGATTAAATTTGTAGAACAATTAAATTCTAAACAATTTAAAGAGATTGAGAATTTCTTTGATACTATGCCTAAATTATCCCATGACATTACAGTTACAAATCCTGAGACTGAAGTGGAATCTACAGTTACTTTGGAGGGACTAGCCAGTTTTTTCGGATAAGTATGGCCCATTTGAGTGCAGGGTCATACTATGAACTTACATTTTCTTTGATACAATATCATAAATATAGCTTAACTGAGATAGAAAACATGATGCCTTGGGAACGTGACATTTATGTTAATTTATTAAAGAACTATCTTGAGGCTGAGAAGATGAAACAGCAACAACAACAGGGGTTAAGTTAATGGCTGGTTGGATGGTAAAATTGGGTCAGGTTATACAGAAGGCTGCTGTTGCAAAAGAGAGTCTTGATGTATTGCGTCCCAAAAAGGGAAAAGAAAAACAACCACCAACTAAAGAAGGGGCTGTAAACTTTATCACGGGAAATGCGGAAGATCCTTCTAATGCTTTAATTGAAGGTAAGGTGCTTGGTAAAGAGACTGTTGGTGCAAATGCCAATGATCTTGGAACATTTACTAAAGCTCCAGAGGATCTAAAACCAGAATCAACTGGTAATGAAGATAGTATTGTTGCTCAGATTAATAAAATAAATTCAAACATATCAGCAATATCTAATGCTATGCAGAGCAGTGCTGATATAGAAGAAGAGTATAGAAAAAATTTAAAAGAAGATTTAGAACAGGATATTGCAGATAGGGATAAACTTCAAGCTAAAGAAAGAGCTAAGAATAGGAGAGATTCTTTTAGGAAAAACCTATTATCTGGACCCAAAAAAGTTGCTGGTGTTGCAGGAAGTGCATTAGCAAAAGGTTTAGGCCTTGAAGCACTGGCAGCATTGTTTCCTACAGAAGAAGAGAGAAAGGATAGGATAAAGAAAACATTAGTTGGAGATGATACAAAGCCGAAACCAGAAGGTTTTATGAGAGGTCTTGCTGGTTTTGCTGATTTTGTTACAGGTGATTTAACTGATTTTGATAATAGAGGTGTAATTGGAAGTGAGATAAACGCAGCAATATTAGAAAATAAGGATAATAAGGATAATATTGATGATAATACTGATAAAACCATAAAGGATAAAAATAAGGCCTCTGAATTCATTGGCGGAAAAAATGAAACTACTAATGAAACTATTAATGAAATTAATAATAATACTACCACTACCACTAATAATAGTACTAATAAGACAACTAAGGTCAATGAGAAAATTATAAAAGGAGACCTATCAACAATCACCTTTGATGGAAAGACATATCCTAGAGGAAAGCCAGGTCTTGGTGGATATATTCCTGGCGATGGTAAAGGTGGTAGTACGTATTCAGAAGAATGGCAACAAAGTAACCAAGTTAATCCCAATAGTATTGAAAAAAGTGCAGGGAGTCTAATTGCAGGGATAACTGGTGCAGTTGATAAGACGGTTCCTGTAGAGGATCAAAAAGGTAGTATTCGTGTATTTGATATGAGAAAAGGTAAGGGTAAAGGTGATGGTGGAACTACGATTGGTAAAGGTGTTTCTGATGAAGTACCGTCTCTTTCTCCCGAACGTGGAGTTTCAGTACATGAAATATTACAGAGGAGTAGTGTAGCATAATGCCTAAAGAAATAGAGAATAAAATTGATGAGGATTCATCTGCTATAGTTAAGAGTACGGGTTCTGAACTTATAGAAACTCCTAAACCGTCGTTACCAAATTTAAAACCTAGAGATAAAGAAACTGGAGAGATTACTAGTATAACAGCAGAACAACTTCAATCAATACGTAATGGACTCGCAACTACAATAAAACTTACAGATCAGATTGTAAAAATTATTGGGGATGGTAATAAATCTCTTAATAAGGATATAACTAAGATTGGGAATTTAAGAAGAAGATTACGTGATAATAATTCTAAGATAAGAGATATAACTGGGAAAAAGGGTATAATGGGTGGAATGATGGGCGGTATACAAAGTAAGGCTAAAGCAGTAGGAACACCACTTCTTGGTGCAGGACTTTTGGAATTATTAGCTAATGCTGATAAGATTGGAAAGGGTGCGTTAATTGCAACACCAACAATAGGAAAATCCATAGCAAAATCAAAACCCGTCACTAAGATGTCTTCTAAGATAAAGAAGGCTAATAGAGTAAGGAATATGAGAAGGGTAATAAGGAATAGAAATAAAGTAAAGGTAAAAAGTGGTTCCTTATTAAAAAAACCAGTTAAACCAAAAGTAGATATTACTAAAGGTAAGATAACAGGATCAACTCCTACTAAAGCTCCATCTGTACCGAAATCTTTAGCATCTCAAACAACTAAGAAAGCAACTAAAACTGGTCTTCGAAGAATACTTGGTAGAAGTAATTTAGTAACAAATACTTTATTTGCTGCTTGGGAATTTAGTGATAGAAGAAGTGATAAAGATGGTGATGGTAAACCAGATCAAACAGTTCTTCAAGCTGCAGCTGGTACTGGTGGTGGTCTTGCAGGTGGTCTTGCAGGTGCCGCTATAGGTCAGGCAATCATTCCAATTCCTATTCTTGGTGCAGTAATTGGTGGTGTTGTTGGTAGTATGATTGGAGGTTCTGCTGCAGATAAAATAACTGGGGCAAATAAAAAGGATGATATTAAAGCTAAGAATGAACCCAATAGGAATGTCAAAGGTATAAAAAAGAATAATGAACTAAATCTGTTAAATAAAGATACGTCGAAAACAAATGTTGAGGTTTATATTTTGGATTCAGACCAAGATTTTGAACTTAACCCATAATGTCTAATTCACAAAACGCTATAATAAAGAAATTATCCATTGAGGGATTTGGTGAGGATGAATCCTTAATGGAGTTGGGTGGTAATATTACTACACTTTTGGGTCTTGATTATTTTGAAGGTATATTTGAACCTATTACTGAAATTAAATGTGTTTTTAGTACAATTGAGGGTGCTTTATCTAACGCTCAATTACGTGGTACAGAATTGGTTAGTTTATTGGTAGAACATCCTACAGGTGAATTGGAAATTGATGGATGGGTACTAACTTCCTTTAGACAATTAGAAACTGAGTCTACAGTTAATACTTTCATGATTACTTGTAATCCTCCAGATGTTATTGCTAATGAAAAGGAAAGAGTAACTAAGAGATATGATCCTAAAGGTAAATCTAGTAGTCATGTTGAAAATATTTTGAAAAATAATATAAGGACTGAATTAGATTTTGATATTGAAGATACTGTAAATTCTGATGGATTCTTTGGTAATTATTGGAGACCTTACAGGGCCATATATTGGCTAGCTAGACGTGCTTTATCTAAGTCTATGTCAAATGAAGGTGGTGGTACAGATCGTGCTGGATTTTTATTCTGGATGACTAAGAGTGGGTATAAGTTTAAGAGTATTGATACTATAATGTCTGAAGCTAAAGATGCAGAAGATGATATTCCTACGTTTACTCAAAATGAAGTAGTAGATTCTGAAATAGATGAGGAGTTTAATCTTTATAATGCTTTATTTGAACATGAGTCTAATGTGATAACCAATATGCAACAATCTGTATATGGTGAGAATACAAAGTATATTAATATTTTTAGTTTGTTTCCAGATAGTGAAGTAGTTACTAAAAGTAAGGTAAATACAAAACAAGAAAGTTTGGGAGATGTACCTGCAGAAGAATTAGAACATGGTTTTGAGATTAATGAAAAACCAACTGTTCATAATAGAATTCTTTATGTTCCAGGCACCATGCAGATGGAAGGTAAGATGGATAGTTTTGATGATTATAATCCACTCAAAGTTCGTACTCAGGCTAAGATGAGATATGAGAGTTTGTTATCACAATCTTTGAGATGTACTGTTCCTTATAATCTTGTACTTGAAGCTGGTGATGTAATAGAAGCTGATTTAATTCAAACTGCTGAAGGAACAGATTCTTGGCTTTCTGGATATTATATTATCAAGGATTTAAGACATAGTATACAAATTACAAATCAGGGTGTAAAATGTTATACGCATCTTAGACTTGTCAGAGATGCACCTGGCAAAAAAGATTAAATAGCTTAGCTAAAGGAGGAATATGGAATCCATCGAAGCACACATCCAGAAAGATAGAGAGATCTTAAAGGATCCTACAATATCTGAACCAAAACGTCATCATATTGAAGATGAACTCCATGATCTTATAGATTATGAGGCTCATCATCATGAAGAGATAGAAGCTGGTGATCATCACGATCCCAATGCTATCGAACTTTTCTGTGATACACATCCAGATGAACCCGAATGTTTAATTTATGACGACTAATGGTTAGTATTCTCGAAGGCACAAATAGTTTTGGCACCAATGGTATTCAGTGGTGGATAGGTCAAGTCGCTGAACGTAAGTCTTGGGCTCCCTATGCCTTGGAGATCTATGATAAGGATGCTGGTAAATCTGGTGAAGATAAAGATATCTATAATCACCGTGTAAAAGTAAATATTGTTGGTAAGACAGATCAAATCGTGGAGCCTATGGAATTACCTTGGGCCCACGTATTGTCTAATCCAATGGCTCAGAGTGGATATGGTGGAGGATATTCTAGTCACAAATTAGAAGGTGGTGAAAGTGTATTAGGGTTTTATTTGGATGGAGATGATCAACAAAAACCAGTTGTTGCTCATGTTTTTTATAGAGATCCAAGAGCTGCAGATCCTACTCCAAATGTTGTTGCTGGTGGAAGTAGGAAACCTGCTGCAAAACAAATATTAGATGTAAAAGATAAACAAGAGGTTGTAGGAAAAAGTCCTAGTAATAATTCAACTATAACTGATAAGGAATTTAGTAAGAAAAGAGAATTTAGCAAGACTGATGGTACTCCTATAGGGGATACTAAAGTACCTATTGCTTCTAATGAGTATTCTAAAGAACAGTCAATGAGTACTGCTGCTTATAGAACTCATGAAGGTTTGAAAAGAGTAAAGGTTGAAAGTCCTGCAACTTGTAAAAATGATAACACTACTAGTGCCATAACTACTGCACTTAGTGATTTTTCTGAAACCTTAATGAAAGTTGAGAATTATGGTGATTTCTATGTTAATAAATTAACTGGAGCTGTAGTAAATCTTGAAGATGAAATTGATTTAGTTGCTAAGAAGGTTGGTGGTTATATGACAGCTACCACTAATAGTATAAGAGATTCACTTTTTTCTAATGTTGAAGAAAGAATAAGTGAATTTACAAATAATCTCGTTCCCGAAGATTTAAAAGCTCCATTTGGAGATGCGTTGAAAGATGTAACTGATGAGATACATTGTTTATTTGGTAATATTATTGCAGCTCTTAAAGATACTATAACTGGGTTTTTAAAGGATTTGATGGGCAATCTTATCAATGCTCCTTTATGTGCTGCCGAACAGTTTGCTGGTACATTGTTGAATAATATAATGAATGGTATTACTGAAACTATAGGGCCAATACTTAATAGTTTAACTTCAGTACTTGGTGGTGCTTTAGGTACTGTTGGTGAAATGGTTGATAAGGCATTAGCTGGTGTTGGTATACTTTATAATTTT
>CETH01048400.1_pt1 | contig 12066 bp, 10 predicted proteins | sample 361461 | NCBI WGS metagenome assembly CETH01 (sample SAMEA2622695, study PRJEB7988) | marine metagenome | isolation source: saline water (ENVO:00002010), including
GAAAACGGGTATCTTGACCCAGAAGAGGTCACCTCAGTTACAACGAATTGTAATAGTAAATCTGACTTACCAAATATATATCTTGGTTCTGAGCAAGGAATATATTTAGGTGAAAACGATGAAGTAGATATCATAAGCTTTAAAGGCTTGCCTTTTGCGGCTCCACCTGTTGGTGATTTAAGATTTAGAGATCCTGCTCCAACTGAAACATTCAGTGGAATAAGACAAACAACAGCAGTTGGCTCAAGCTGTTCTTCTGCTGAGGATTGTCTCTATTTAAACGTTATTAGACCAGAAGCTGAGGGTAATTATCCTGTAATGGTTTGGATTCATGGTGGAAGCTTCACAGGTGGCTCAGGAGGAGATTCCTTTTATATGACACCTTATAGGCTTGTTAGACAAGGCGTTATTGTTGTAACAATTAACTATAGACTGGGTTTCATGGGCTTCTTGGCTACAACAGGTTTAGCAGCTGAACAAAATAATGATGTAAGCAACTATGGAATTAAAGATCAGCAAGCTGCTTTGGCATGGGTAAAAGAAAATGCATTAGCATTCGACGGGGATCCTAATAATGTCACTGTTTTCGGACAATCAGCTGGTGGCCATAGTGTATTGACTCATTTTGTAGCTCCAACTTCCCAAGGGCTTTTTGATAAGGGAATATCACATAGTGGTGTTTATCTTCCAGATCAATTGGATATTGTTTCAGCAATCGGAGTGGGGAATAGTTTAGTCCAGCTGATAGGTTGCACGGGTGATGATGTTGCATGTTTAAGAGCTGCGACGTTTGAACAAATGAGGGAAGCTCAAAGGCTTTATCCAGGACAAATAACACCTGTAGTGGGCACACCATTTTTACCTGTTTCATTCAATGCTGCAATTGCAGGCGGACTTGCTAGTAGCGCTCCAATAATGTTGGGTACAACAGGTGACGAATTAAGCATTTTCATACAAGGTGAGGAATATGCTTTTGGTGAACACGTCGATACACCAGAGGGGTTTGATGCAGCCATACCAAGAGCATGGACAAATGTTGGAGGCATAGCTGGAGCAAGCCTACAACTTAACCAAGCACAGATAGATAGGTTCAAAGAGTTATACCCATATGAGAATTATGAGAATGACGTAAGTCTGGCTCTTTCAAAAGGCGGTACAGACGGAGTTTTTCAATGTAATCTTTTAAATATATCTGGGAAACTTTCGGCAACAAATACCGTATTCACATATGAATGGAATGATACTCTTTCACAAAATATTTACGGTTCATCGCCTTTATTTAATTTAGGTTCAGGACATGGATTTGAACTTCCATACATTTTCTTCCCATTTAGAGCTGCGTTTCTACAATTTGGATATGCGGATGCATCTATAGCACTAGGAGATGACATGGTAAGCTTTTGGGCAAATTTCGCTAAAAGCACAGATCCTGGAAGTTCAACAAATGGCACAATTTGGCAAGATTACTCAAACCTTTCAGTAATTGATTTAAATGTCGGTGGGATAAATATGGTTTCTGAAAATGACTTTATGTCAGAACATAATTGTGTAAATAGTGGTGACGATATAGTTTGGGATCCAGATACCTTGAGAACCGTATCATCAGAAAATATGAAAATTGATGGGTTAAAGAGTATTTATACAGAGAAATTGACGAAAATTACTTTGGAATAAGCTCTTAGCTTCTGAGCATTGTTTTAAGCAATATTTTTTAAAAACAATGATATTGATAGCGAAGAATAAGAAAAGGGGCCTTTAAGGCCCCTTAATTTTGAGATATTTAGCTTTTTTTACGCCAAGTTAAAGTTAACTGCATAATAAGTACTAAAACACTAAAAAATACAGATAATGGACCGCCTAATCCAGCAATATTATCAACAGCAAGTTGTAATCTGGGTGCAGCAGAAGAACCAATTTCAGTTAGTTGAGCAGTATATGCTTCTAAAACTGATCCACCTGTAAGACCATTAAAAGTCATGAAAATACATACACAGACATAAAATAGGGATGCAAAAATTCTTGCAAGTACATCTGCATTTTCATTTTGATAAATATTATTAGCAAATCTAAAACCTAACCAGATTAAAATTACAAATCCGACAAAGTACATAGCATTCGAAATAAAAAATAAATAAAGTAAATTTAAAAGTTGAACTTCTGTCATTTTTTTTCTCCTTAAAGATTATAGAGTAGGGTAGTTTTCAAAAATTTTCTACACTTACGTAATGTATAAATATAACTTCGCATAATATATATTATGTTAAATTAATAGAGTGAAAAAAAGATTAATCAGAAAGTGCTACAGAGCTTATATAATCAATCCTTTAGGAGCTTATTATATTTGAGATGCTAAAATATTTAACATAATATTTATGGTTTATGAAAACCATGCATGTTTTCCGTATTTATTTCTATCTACCCTTGATCCAGTCTCTGTATATTCAACAAATCCTCTTACAACAGCATCTATATAGCTTTGCAGTTTATGTTTTATGTATAAATTCCATGCTAAATATCTTATTAGAGCGGTTTTATAAGGCAGTTTCGGTTTAATAGTTATATGAAGACTTGATTCTTGGTTATTTCCTTCAACCAACCACTGAACTTTTGCTATTTTTCTATTGCGGCCGATTTCTAATGTATACCCTGTATCATCCCATTCTATAAAGTCTCTTCGATATTTAAGACCACTTAAGTACTCTATATGATCTACTGAACCTTTTCCTGGCCATTTTGTGACAGTATTATGAGCACAATAAGGATGAAAATCGTTTAAATTTCCTTGTTTGCGTATTAGGTTTAACGTTTCAGTCTTACTTTTATTTACGTAACTTTTAGATTCTACTTGCATAGTATTCCATGTATGTAACTTTATATTTATGGTTAATTTCTTTATCTAAAACCCTTGTAAAACCCAGATTTTCATGAAATATCAAGGATCTTTCATTTTTTGGCAATATATTTACCTCAGCGCACAATGCCTGATCTGATGCTCTCATTTTTTTGAAGATATTTGAGTATAAATATTTGCCAAAACCACGATTTTCAAAGGATTTTTTGACACCAATTCTGTCAACATATAAGAACCGAGAATATTTTTTATTGAAATATTTATAATTTATGGAATCATACTCAGATTTTTCGCCGAAACACATATAAAAACCAACTAATTCACCCTTCACTTTTAATGACTCACTAATTTTGCTCAACTCAATAAGCTTTTTTAAGGTACCAATATCTTTTAATGAACCAACATCTGGTATCAATGCTTGGTTAATGTCATAGATATCGCTAATTTCCTTAGTATTAGCGACTTTAAGATTCTGTAATTTAAGATCATTCTCATCAAACATTTGTTATATTTTACTGTACAAAAAATAAAAGTGACATTTAGCAATAACTGTTTAAAATAAGGCAAATGGCTGGAAAAGACACAATTGAAATGCAAGGGACCGTTATGGAAGTCCTTCCCAATACAGTTTTTAGAGTGAAGCTTGAAAATGATCATGTCATTACGGCCCACATCTCAGGTAGAATGAGAAAAAACTACATTCGTATTCTTAATGGAGACAAAGTCACTGTTGAGATGTCCCCTTATGATTTGTCGAAAGGCAGGATTACTTTCAGATCTAAGTAATTTTTTCTTTAGAACCAACAACCTCAAAAGCTAGAGAATCCTTTTTAACACTGATTTTTACTGTGCTGCCTCTCTTTACTTTATCTTCTATAAGCATTGAAGAAATTGGTTTTTTGATGAGTCGATCAACTGCTCTAGATAATGGTCTAGCACCAAGTTTTGCATCGAAACCTTCATCTAAAACTAGCTTGACAACCGCATCATCGAAATCTAAATCTATTCCTTTTTCATTTAACTTAGCCTCTACATCGATGAGAAGCTTTGAAACTACTGATTCAAGGTTATTGGTAGACAATTTGTTGAAGTTGATAATCCCATCTAGTCTGTTTCTAAATTCAGGCGTAAATGCTTTTGATACAGCTTTATCAAATTTATCCTCTACGCCCTGCTCTATGAAGCCTAAAGACTCCCCTTCAGCTTCTACGGCACCTGTATTTGAAGTCATTACAATTACTGTATTTTTGAAGTTTATTGTTCTCCCATTACTATCTGTCAAAGAGCCATAATCAAGTATTTGTAACAGAATATTAAAAATGTCCGGATGAGCTTTTTCAATTTCATCTAACAAGAGGACTGAATGTGGCTTTTTATTTACCTCCTCAGTGAGATAACCTCCTTGTTCATAACCTACGTAGCCTGGTGGTGAGCCTATCAATTTAGACACACTATGTTTTTCCATGAATTCAGACATATCAAGTCTGATAAAGTCGATGCCCATAAAAAATGCAAGTTGTTTAGTTAATTCCGTTTTCCCTACGCCAGTTGGCCCTGTAAAGAGGAAAGAACATATGGGCTTATCATCGTCACCTATTCCAGCTTTTGAGGTCTTGACGGCTGAAACAACACCATCTATAGCGTGGTCTTGTCCAAATATCACTGATCTTAAGTTGCTGTCCAATTTGTTGAGATTTTCCTTGTTTGTCGCATTTAACTGTATCGCAGGAATTTTTGTGATTTTTGAGATTAATGCTTCTATGTCTGATTTCCTTATAACTTTACCCTTCGATTTTGAAAGTTTCTTTTGTGATCCGGCTTCATCAATAAGATCAATAGCTTTATCAGGCAATTTAGAGTCTTGTAAGTACTTATTAGACAGCTCTACTGCCGTTTTAAGAGCCTCTTTTGAATAAGTTATTCCATGATAGCTCTCAAACTTATTTTTGAGTCCTTCTAAGATCTGTATAGCCTGATCAATTGAAGGTTCATCAATCTGAACTTTCTGAAATCTTCTTGATAAAGAGTTATTTCGTTCGAAGATTTGTCTATATTCTTTGTAAGTTGTAGCTCCTACACATCTAATATCACCTCTAGCAAGTGCTGGCTTAAGCAGGTTTGATGCGTCTAAAGCTCCTCCTGATGCAGAACCAGCCCCAATGATTGTATGTATTTCGTCTACAAAAAGTATGATTTTTTCCGACTTCTTCAAATAGTCCATCATGCTTTTCATTTTTTTCTCGAAGTCGCCTCTGTATTTTGTTCCTGCAACTAGACTTCCAACATCAAGAGACATCACTTGATAGTCTTTGAATAATTCTGGTGCCTTACCGTCTGCAATGCTCTTTGCTAGCCCTTCAGCAATAGCAGTTTTACCTACACCGGATTCTCCCACCAAAATAGGATTATTTTTTCTTCTCCTACCAAGAACTTGGAACATTCTTTCCATTGTTTCAGCTCTACCAATCAGTGGATCTATTTCACCTTCTTTTGCCACATTGTTTAAGTTTGTGAGAAACTCTGGATGTGATTCTGGCTCTTTCGGACTTTCTTCGGTGCCTTGTTCTGTTTCAACTGCTGTATTTTTACCATGTGAAATATATTCAACTACATCTAATCGAGAAATATTCCTTCTGTTCAACATATAGACCGCATAACTTTCTTTTTCTGAAAATAATGCTGCCAGTAAATTTTCGCCGTTAACTTCGTTCTTTCCACTAGATTGGACATGAAATATGGCCCTTTGAAGCACTCTTTGAAATGCTAATGTAGGCTGGATCTCTTTCTTTTCAGTTGCCTTAGGCACGTTCTTATCAATGTATTCTTTTATTTCTTTTTGAAGACTATCAATGTCTATAGACAAATGATCGAAGATTCTTCTGGAAGAATCTTCTTTTGTTAGGACCAATAAAAGATGTTCAATTGTCACAAATTCGTCGTTGTTATCAGAGCATTCTTTGAACAACAAATTGAGTGTATTTTCTAAGTCTTTTGAAAGCATATGTTAAATATATCTAATCTTTTCCTAATTCTTCAATATCTGTTTTCAAAGGATGTTCATTTTCTTTAGAAAATTGATTAATTTGTTGAGATTTGGTCTCGGCTATTTCCTGAGAAAACGCACCGCAATAACCCTTTCCTTTGTTATGAATTTGAAGCATCACCTCAGTAGATTTAGCATGATCATAACCAAAGAATTTCTGTATTACATATACGACAAACTCCATTGGTGTGAAGTCATCATTAAAGAAAACAACAGTAAATAAAGGCGGTCTATCGACTTTTGTTTCTGCTTCTTCTAGCTCTAATGTTCCAGTAGAGAACCTATCTTCTGCCATTGATTAATCAAATTTCTTGATTAACAGTCTACCAAACTCTGAACAACTAACCTCTTTGGCATCGTCAATAAGCCTGGCAAAGTCATAAGTAACTTTCTTTTTCTGTATAGTTTTCTCCATGGCTTTAATAATCAGGTCAGCTGCTTCAAACCAACCCATATGTCTTAACATCATTTCAGCTGATAGGATTAATGAACCAGGATTGACTTTATCTTGTCCAGCATATTTTGGTGCAGTTCCATGAGTTGCCTCAAAAACAGCTGTTGTATCACCTAAATTTGCTCCAGGAGCTATTCCTATTCCCCCAACCTGTGCTGCAAGTGCATCTGAAATATAATCACCATTCAGATTTGGTGATGCGATAACATCATACTCTGCAGGTCTATGTAAAATTTGTTGCAAGAAAGCATCACAAATCACATCTTTCACAACAATATGTTTGCCGGATTTAGGATTTTTGAAGATGTGCCATGGACCACCGTCGAGTGGTTCTCCACCAAATTCATCTCTTGCAAGTTCATAGCCCCAATCTCTAAAAGCTCCCTCAGTGAACTTTTGAATATTGCCCTTGTGTATGAGCGAGACAGAATCTCTGTCATTTTGTATAGCGTATTCAAATGCTTTTCTGATGAGCCTTTTACTGCCCTCTTCTGATACTGGTTTGATACCAATTCCACAGTTTTCTGGAAACCTAATTTTTTTAACGTTGAAATCTTCCTGAAGCACTTTAATTAGTTTGTTTGCACCTTCGGAATTGGACTCAAATTCAACCCCTGCATAAATATCTTCAGAATTTTCTCTAAATATGACCATATCAACTAGATCAGGTCTTTTCACAGGACTTGGAGTGCCAGAAAAGTATTTGACAGGTCTTAAACAGACATAAAGATCCAGTTCTTGCCTAATTGATACATTGAGTGATCTTATGCCACCGCCAACAGGTGTTGTAAGAGGCCCTTTTATTGAAACATTGTATTCTTTGCATGCATCGAGAGTTTCTTTAGGCATCCATTCGTCACCACCATATATTTCAACAGCTTTCTCCCCACAGAATATTTCCATCCAGCTTATTTCTCTTTTGCCGTCATATGCTGAATTTACTGCAGCATTAACAACATCGATCATGACAGGTGTAATATCGACACCAATTCCATCACCCTCAATGAAAGGTATGATCGGATTATCAGGCACGATAAGTTTATTATTTTTGTAAGAAATTTTTTCGCCTTTTGTTGGCACTATTATTTTTGATGAAGCCATAGATAAATTTTGGCTTGATTATACTTACATTTGCATTAAATATTAAGACTCTAAAGACAATAAGTATGGGAAAACAAAAAAAAGTGATTGTAGGAATATCTGGCGGAGTAGATTCGTCAGTTACAGCTTTACTTTTAAAATCGGCGGGATATGAAGTCCAAGGTATCTTTATGCACAATTGGACAAATAACGCTCCAAATATTGAATGCACATCTGAAGAAGATTTTAAAGACGCTGAATTGGTATGTGATCAAATTGGAATTCAGCTTCACAAAGCCAATTTTTCTGCTGAGTATTGGGATAAAGTCTTTAGGGAATTTCTCTCTGATCACAACAAAGGTCTGACTCCAAATCCTGATATTTTATGTAACAAAGAAATAAAATTCAGAGCATTCTTAGATTACTGCCTAGATACAGGCGCTGATTATATTTCAACTGGACACTACGCAAGGCTTGAAGATAGAGCCAATGGGACTCATATGTTTAGAGGAATAGATCACACAAAAGACCAATCCTACTTTTTACATAAAGTTAGTGGCAAAGATCTAAACAGAGCAATATTTCCATTAGGTGACTTAACCAAAGATGAAGTGAGATCTATAGCTAAAGATAACAACCTTGTAACCACAAACAAAAAGGATTCTGTTGGTATTTGTTTTATAGGAAAGAATAATTACAACGATTTTATTTCAAATTTTTTGGGCAAAAAACCTGGAAATATTGTAGATGAAAATGGTATTAAACTCGGAAAACATGATGGTCTCATGTATTTCACGCTTGGGCAAAGACAAGGCATTGGATTGGGTGGTGTCAAAGGCAGGCCAGATGAATCATGGTATGTAGCTCATAAAGATTTAGATTCAAATGAACTTACAGTTGTTCAAGGTTCAGAAAATAAACTGCTATACAGTGACGGTTGTTATGTTGATGATATGCATTGGATCAACGAAGGTCCTGAAAAAAATCATGATTTTGAAGTACAAATTCGCTATCAGTCTAAACCTATTAGATCTAAAATTTCAAAGCATGGTGACCGGTGGAAAATGATTTTTTCAGAACCCATTCTAGCTGTTACCCCAGGACAATCTGCAGTAATTTATGATGGAGATCACTGCCTTGGTGGTGGAGTAATTACTGAGAGAATTTCCGAAAATTATTACAGCTGGGCGAGTAAACGAGGGTATAATTACCAAGTCTATGGATGACAAAACTCTCAAGAGTCTATCGCCACTTGACGGAAGGTATTTTGCAAAAACCAAACAATCACGCGCGCTATTTTCTGAACATGCATTAATCGAGCAAAGACTTAAAGTTGAAGTTTTTTGGTTGAAATATTTTCTCGAAAACTTTAAACCCGACATTTTAAACGAAGCAATTAATATCAAAATCAATCAGTTGTGTGATTCAATTCCAAACTCTATGCCAATGAAAGTTAAGGAAATAGAAAAAATAACAAACCATGATGTAAAAGCAGTTGAGCTAGCTTTAGCAGAGGAGTTTGAAGGTCACCCAGATGTTCAAAGCTTAATACATATTTTCTTAACATCTGAAGACGTTAATAGCGCAAGCTATGCATTAATGCTTCTAGATGCAAACTCAAAATACTTGGCATGGATAGAAAGCATTTATAAAAACCTTCAAAACATTTCTGCACATAACGATAGTCTTGCAATGGTTGCTAGGACACATGGCCAACCAGCCTCTCCTACTACGCTTGGTAAAGAAATGAATGTTTTTGCAACAAGACTTAAAAAGGAAATAGACAAAATGGAAAAAACAATTTTTTACGCAAAATGGGGTGGAGCTACTGCTAACTATAATCCCCATTTGCTAGCTTACCCTAATGAGGACTGGGTTGAACACTCAGAGAGTTTTTTAAACAGCCTGAATCTCAGATTGACAAAGGTATCAACTCAAATTGAACCTCATGATTACATGGCCGATCTATTTCATTCAATGCAAAGAACTAACAACATTTTGTTGGACCTGACTAAAGATATTTGGTCATATATCTCTTTTGATTATTTCAAACTTAAAATTACAGAAAATGAGGTAGGCTCCTCTACAATGCCCCATAAAGTTAATCCTATAGACTTTGAGAATGCTGAAGGAAATTTAGGAATGGCTAATGCGATACTCCATCATCTTGCAGATAAGCTTGTAGTTTCCAGACTGCAAAGAGATCTTTCAGATTCAACAGTTTTAAGAAATATAGGTACTGCCTATGGGTACATAGAAATTGCAGCTAATTCAATAGATAGCGGCCTGCAGAAGTTAGAACCAAATAAGGAAGTGATAAAAAATGATCTTGATGAAAGGTATGAATTACTTGCTGAAGCATTGCAAAGTTTTTTAAGGCTTGAAGGAAAAGTCGATGGTTATGAGAGCGTAAAAAAATTATCAAGGGGTCAAAAAATGGACAAAAGCATATATCTGAAAGCTGTAGATAAATTAATAGAAAATGAAGAGCATAAAACTTTGCTGAACAACTTAACACCCAGTGAATATGTCGGGATGGCATCTAAACTTGCTAAGGAAACCAAATGATGAAATTTAATTTTTCAATACCAGAATCTGCTCGAGATATTTTTAACGAAGAGGCAAACAATTTTGTTAGTGACCTGCATATCAAATTTGGAAGAAAAATTAAGGATCTGATTGAGTTGAGAGCATCAAAGCAAAAGAAGTATAACTCAGGAGAATTGCCAAATTTCCTTGCAGAGACACAATCTATCAGAGACTCAGAGTGGCAAGTAAGGGAAATACCTCATGACCTGCTTGATAGGCGGGTGGAAATTACTGGTCCTGTAGACAGAAAAATGATCATTAATGCATTAAATGCAGATGTAAAAGTTTTCATGGCAGATTTTGAAGATTCACTGAGCCCTACTTGGGAAAATGTTGCGCAAGGACAAGTAAATATGCGAGATGCGGTTAACAGATCTATAAGCTTCGAAAATAAAGAAACTGGAAAAAAATATCAACTGAATGAAGATGTTGCAGTCTTAATGTGCAGAGTTAGAGGACTTCATTTAATGGAAAAAGGGATTCAAATTAATGGAGAAAATCCGCGAGGTTGCTTGATTGATTTTGGTTACTACCTTTTTCACAATGCAAAAGAATTAATTAATCGAGAAACAGGACCTTACTTTTATATCCCCAAGTTACAATCTCATCTCGAAGCCAGACTATGGAATGATGTGATCAACTACGCAGAGGATCAATTAAACCTACCTAGAGGCACGGTAAGAGTTACATGCTTAATAGAGACCCTGCCTGCTGTATTTGAAATGGATGAAATACTTTTTGAGTTAAAAGATCACATTGTTGGTCTAAATTGTGGCAGATGGGACTACATTTTCAGTTACATAAAAACCTTTCAAAATGACTCAGAAAGAATTCTGCCTGATAGGTATCAAGTTGGTATGAGCCAACCATTCTTAAATGCTTACTCTAGGCTTCTAATAAAGACATGCCATAAGCGTGGTGCTTTTGCTATGGGTGGAATGGCAGCTTTCATTCCCTCAAAAGATCCTGAGCAGAATAAATTAGTTACTGAAAAAGTTCTTGGCGATAAAATGCTTGAAACTAAAAACGGACACGACGGCACATGGATTGCACACCCTGGCCTTGCAGATCTTGCTAATAATGTATTCTCAAATGCATTCGATTTAGACAGAACTAATCAAATGCATGTCTTAAGAGAAGACGATGAAATCACTCAGCGTGACTTGATTGATCCATGCCATGGCGCCTTTACAGAGGAATGTTTTAGAACAAATATTCGTGTTTCATTAATTTATATTGAAGCATGGCTTAGAGGTGTTGGTTGTGTGCCTATTTATGGTTTGATGGAAGACGCAGCAACAGCTGAAATATCACGTAGCTCGCTTTGGCAAAATGTTAGGCACGAAATCGTTCTAGACACTGGTATAACTGCAAATCAGAAGATGTTTGAAAAACTTTTAGATGAAGAATACAATGTTGTCTTAGAAGAGGTTGGGCAAAACTCTTTGGATTCAGGTAAGTTTGTCGAAGCCAAAAAATTACTGAAAAAATTGGTTCTGAGCGACGAATTAACTGATTTCCTCACATTGCCTGCATATAGGAGTATATAAATGAACTTAACTGATCAAGTTAATGCTTTGCAAAACGATTGGGCTGAGAACCCAAGATGGAAGCACGTAAAAAGACCATATTCTGCTGAAGAAGTAGTCAAACTTAGAGGTTCTCTGCAACCTGAATGTACGCTTGCGCGCAAAGGCGCTGAAAAGCTTTGGAAATACCTATTTACTGAGGATTATATTAATTGTTTAGGAGCGCTAACTGGTGGTCAAGCAGTTCAGCAAGTAAAAGCAGGCGTAAAAGCCATTTATTTATCAGGCTGGCAAGTTGCAGCTGATAATAATTCAGCAGGCACAATGTATCCTGATCAGTCTCTTTACCCAGTTGATTCAGTACCTAAAGTCATCACTCGAATAAACAATGCCTTTAGAAGAGCTGACCAAATAGAATGGATGAACTCGAATGGACAACCAAAAGTTGACTTTTTTGCCCCAATTATTGCCGATGCTGAAGCTGGTTTTGGTGGAAATTTAAATGCTTTTGAGCTGATGA
>CETH01443672.1_pt1 | contig 12064 bp, 10 predicted proteins | sample 361461 | NCBI WGS metagenome assembly CETH01 (sample SAMEA2622695, study PRJEB7988) | marine metagenome | isolation source: saline water (ENVO:00002010), including
CTACTTCAGAAAAACTGTAGCCCATTACTCTACCAACATCTCTAACAACTTGCTTGGCCTTCATTTTACCAAATGTGATTATCTGAGTTACCGAATTTTCACCATATTGATCTTTAATATAATTAATTACTTCCCCTCTTCGCTCTATACAAAAATCAATATCAATATCTGGCATACTTATCCTATCTGGATTTAAAAACCGTTCAAAAAGTAAATCATGCTTTAAAGGGTCAACACTTGTAATCCCAAGCGCATATGATACAAGACTACCCGCAGCTGATCCTCGACCAGGACCAACAGGAATATTGGAGTTTTTTGCATACTTAACAAAATCTGCAGTAATAAGAAAATATCCCGCGAAACCCATATTTTTAATTACTCGTAATTCATGCCCCATCCGATTTTTAATTTCTGGGGTAATCTCTCCATACTTTTCTTTAGCTCCTAGTTCTGTGATAGATTGCAAATATTCATCAGGGTCAGAAGTATTGGATTCTGATGGAATAGGGAAATTAGGTAAATGAGATTCCCCTATCGGCAATGTCATATCAATGCTATCAGCTATTTTCCTTGTATTTTCAATTGCCTCAGGAAACTCCTTAAATAACTTATGCATCTCATCTTGTGATTTAAAATAAAACTCAGGTGTTGCATATCGCAATCTATTAGGATCACTTCTTTCTTTACCCGTACCCAAACAAATATGAATATCATGCGCTTCCCAATGTGATTGCTTTGCATAATGAGCATCATTTGTACAAACTAATGGTATATTTAATTCACGCGATAATTTTTTCATATTAATAATATTTTGTTCTTCTTCGGCTATCCCATGATTTTGGATTTCAAGATAATAACGATTTGGAAAAATCTCTGAAAACAACAAAGCTTCTTTTTTTGCTCCATCAAAATCTCCACGCAGCATTTTTTCAGGAACGATTCCTTTAAGACATGCAGACATACAAATAAGACCATCACTATATTTTCGTAATAAATCCATATCTATTCTTGGCCTATAATAAAAACCTTCAAGATATCCAGCTGTTACTAATTTCATTAAATTTTTATATCCAATAAAATTTTGAGCTAATAATATTAAATGATTATTCCCCCATCCTCCATCTACACGTGTCTTTTTTTCAAATCGAGATCCTACAGCTACATATATTTCACAACCTATTATTGGTTTTATTCCAGATTTCTTTGCTTCCTTATAATATGGTAAAACACTAAACATATTCCCATGTTCAGTAAGTGCAACTGAATCCATATTCAAATCATCTATAGTATTAATCAACTGATCAATACGTTGCGCTCCATCTAATAAACTATAATCTGAATGATTATGTAAATGAACAAATTCTGAAATCATAAAATTGAACCTATATAAATAGCGAAAAGACCCATAATAGTACTAAATTTTAAAATTTTAGCACCAAATATTGCAGATGGAATACCTGGTTTAATATATAATAAAAAGACAACAACTATTAAAGGGATCTCAACGCCTATCAAAACAATTATAATATACCAAAAACTATAATAATTATTATAATATGGTATTATAGCGAATAAACCTAGAAAAAAAGATAAAAATAAAACCAGTTTTTTTGTGTTATTTATACCATATTTTATTGGAAATGTATTATACCCTATAGACTTATCTCCATGTAAGTCTGATATATCTTTTATCAATTCTCTAACTAATGTTAATCCAAATGCCAATATACATGGAACCCACAAAGAATAAATATTACCAAATGCAGCACCACAAAATAAAAAAGATAAACCAATCACTAAAGAAACTGCGATATTACCAATTAATGGTATCCCTTTTAAATGAGTACTATAGATAATCATTATTGGCATTGATATAAGAACGCCAATAAATATAGCGGCATTTGATAATTGAAGACACAGCACAGAACCAATTAAAAAAAGATAAAAGCTGAATTGCAAGGCTATATTTTGTTTTACTTTACCACTAGGGATGGGTCTTAAAGGACGATTAATTTTATCAATTTGCAAATCCATCACATCATTAATAATATTTGCAGCAGATGTAAAAAACATAACCACTAAAGTTGTTAAAACTAAAGTTGAAAACTTGTGGAGGTTATTTAGAATAGTAACAGAAAAAATTACTGCAACACCAGAAATAAAAACATTAAGAGGTCGAATAATTTTAAAATAATAATATAATTGTTTCATTTTTTTAAATATTAATTCAATTTTAAAATTTTTTATTTAACAATCTATACTTTAGCAATAAAAACTCTATCATCTCCATTGTAATCCTTAATTAAGTCAAGATTATTATAATCCATATCATTGAATATCGATTTAACTTTATCAGAGTGCTCATTTAAACCAACCTCAAGAATGATCCAAGATCCAGGCTTTAAAATTTCCCTACTAATCTTAGCAATTCTTTTGTAGAACATTAAACCATTATTAAAATCTGTTAATGCAATTTTCGGCTCATAATCTCTTACTTCTTGCATGAGATAAGTCATTTCTTTTATTGAAACATATGGTGGATTTGAAACTATAATATCAAATTTTTTTAAAGGTAGTTCATTCAAAATATCCATATTTCTAAAATATACATTATTTAATGAAAATATAGATTTATTTTTCTCTGCTATATTAATTGCATCTGAAGAAATATCAATCCCTAATATATTTGAATCTGATCGTTCTAAAGCTAATGTAGAAGCAATGCACCCAGAGCCAGTACCAATATCTAATATTGTAGGATTATCTATATTTTTTATTTTTTTAATAACGATATCTACAAGCCTTTCTGTCTCTTGTCTAGGGATAAGAACTTTAGATGAAATTTTAAATTCTCGGCCATAAAACTCACAAGTTCCTGTTATATATTGAAGTGGTTCATGTTTAACACGCCTTTTTACCCATTGTTTTAAAATAATTAATTGGCTTTGGGTTAAAGGTTCTTCAAAACGTAAATAAATATCTAATTTACTACAATTTAATATTGAACGTAAAAACCACTCTATTTCTAATCTTGGGTTATTAAAATTTTTTTTATAAAAATATGATTCTGCCCAATCAATAATATCAATAACTCTCCATATTTTGGACATTTTTATAGTTTACAATAATTAAAAATATTTATTTAATATTTGAAGCCATTAATTCTTGTTGTTCGGCAATCTTAAGTTTTTCAATCAATTCTGTAAGATCTCCATCTAAAACTTCGCTTAAACGATATGATGTAAAATTAATACGATGATCCGTAATTCTTCCTTGTGGAAAATTATAAGTCCTAATTTTAGCTGATCGGTCACCTGTGGATACAAGACTCTTTCTTTCAGCAGCCCTTTCATTAGCAACTTTTTGTTGTTCTGCTGATAATAATCTAGCTTTTAATACTTTAAGTGCAGCTGAACGATTTTTATGTTGGGATGATTCATCTTGACAAGTAACAACCATTCCAGTAGGGATATGAGTAATTCTAATAGCAGATTCAGTTTTATTAACATGCTGACCTCCAGCACCACTTGCACGATAGGTATCAATTTTCAAATCACCTTCATTAATATCAATATCAACATCTTCTGCCTCAGGCAGTACCGCTATAGTTGCAGCAGAAGTATGCACACGACCGCTAGTTTCAGTCTTAGGGACACGTTGAACACGATGAACACCACTTTCATATTTTAACATACCAAAAGCACCTTTACCATTGATAGAAATTATTGCCTCTTTAATACCACCAATACCTGTATCCGATGAATCCATTACCTTACATTTCCAATTTTTTCTTTCAGCATATCGGGTATATATCCTATATAAATCTGAAGCAAATAACGCCGCCTCATCTCCACCAGTACCAGCACGGATTTCTAAAATTAAATTTTTGTCATCATTAGGATCTTTTGGTAATAGAAGGACTTTTAATTTTTCTTCTAAATTAGACTTTCTATTGTCAAGGGTGACTAATTCTTCCTTGGCCATATCTTTTAATTCTTCATCATCATCCTTAAGAATTTCATTACTTTCATCAATTTGTTTTAAAATAGAAATATATTCAGTGCCTACTTTAACAATCTTTTCAAGTGCACTATGCTCTTTTGCTATTAATGTTAACTGATCTTGATTAGTTAAAATCTCTGGTTTGGTCATTTGCTCTGTTAAATGATGATATTTTTCAATAATCTCAATAAGTTTTTCTTTCAATAGCAATCCTCTTCTATAGTTTTAATTACATTGATATATTAAATCATCAAGTTTAGACAATGGGATTATTAGTATTTTTTTAATATAAATTTTACTACATGATATGAGATGAAATCATAATATCACCTCTCTTAAATACAATTAAAAAAATAAAGTTTTATTTTCTATCGTATTTTTTATTGAATTTTTCTATTCTTCCAGCCGTATCAACCAAATTCTGTTTACCAGTAAAAAATGGATGCGATTTATTGGATATTTCAATTTTACATAATGGATATTCATTACCATCATCCCATTTAATAACTTCTGTAGTTTCTACAGTGGATTTTGTTAAAAAAGTGTAATCACATGAGGTATCTTTAAATACAACTAACCTATAATTTTCTGGGTGTACATTTTCCTTCATAAATTTCTCCTTAATTATGTCAGCTTTTCAAGTGATTGTTGAATAAGCTGCATTCCTTTTTTAATATTGTCTTTGTTCGTGGCATAAGAAAAACGAATATGCCCTGGTGCTCCAAAACCATCACCTGGTACAGTAACCACATTAGATGCACTTAAAATATACTCTGAAATATCAAAAGTGTCTTTTAATAACTTTCTTTCCGATCGTCGATTTAAATAATAACTAAAATCTGGAAATGCATAAAATGCGCCCTGAGGGATAGAACAATTTATTCCTGGTAATTTATTCAATAGTTTAATAATAAAATCTCTTCTTTCTCTAAATAAATTTAACATTTCCTTAACACACTTTTGATCACCATTTAAAGCTTCAATCCCTGCAAATTGACCAATAGAATTTGCACAAGAGGTAGCTTGGCCCTGCAATTTTGCCATTGCTTTAATGATTTCTTTAGATCCAGCCGAATATCCAATTCTCCATCCTGTCATTGCATATGTTTTAGATAAACTCATGCATGTTAAAACACTAGCCCCAAGGTTATAATCTCTATTTAATTTTTCAGTACTATTAAACTTGCCATTATAAACTAATCTCTCATAACACTCATCAGATATAACTATCCAATTGTGACGCTTAGCTATTTTTAACAATTCAATAATTGCATCATCTCTCCATACTCCACCAGTTGGATTTGATGGTGTATTAATAATAATACCTTTTGTTTTATTTGATATTTTTTGAAGCAGATCATCAAAATCAACCTCGAAATTATTTTTTGCTATCGTATTTACTATTACAGGAGTAGCATCAGAAAGATGGACAAATTCTGGAAAAGATACCCAGTATGGTCTACAAACAATTACTTCATCACCTTTATCAAACAAAGCTTGACAAGCAGTATATAAACTTTGTTTTTCTCCATTAGAAACCAAAATATTATTTGGATTATAAATAATATTATTTTCTCTTTCCAATTTTTGACAAACAGCCTCTCTAAATTCTATCATTCCAGGGCCCGCTGTATATTTTGTATATCCTTTATCCATAGCCATTTTCCCAGCAGTTATAATATGGTTAGGAGTATTAAAGTCTGGTTCACCGACTGAAAAGTTTATAATATCTAAGCCTTGAGACTTCATTTCTGCAGCTACGGTCGCCATTTGAAGAGTAAAGGATGGTTTTATTTTTTCTACTCTATTAGAAAATTTAAAATTTGTGTTGTTTTTTATGATGCTTTTCCGTGTTAAATCTTTGATCGTCTATATTATCAGAGAACTTATCTTCTTGGATAAAATTACCATCTGTATTATTTGAAAATATTTCTTTTGTTTTATTAGAATGATTATTGTGTTTACTATAAGATCTTTTATTTTGTGAATTATGTATATTTTTTGATCTTTTTTGTTTCTTCCATTTTTTATTTTTATGATTTTTATTGGTTTTAAACCGTGATTTAAAATGTTTATTTTTTGATTTTAAATCCTCAATAGTAAAAAACAAATCTTTATCTTGATCAGATAATTTTTCTTTATCAATTTTTTTACCAGTATTAATCTCTTTATAAATTGAACCAAAACCACGCGTTATACCATTACCAAGACCTATATAGTTTGGTAATATAATATTGCTTTTAAATTCTCCTTGAAATGCCTTCCATTTATTATCATCAACATGCTTTGGAACCAAATTATGAATTGTAACTTTAGCATATATTCCATTTTCTATTGAAGCACCTACTTCATTAGCTAAAAAAATTAAATTTTGACCTAATAATTGATTGAGATAAATAATTTTTTTCTTATTAGATAAAGATTTATATTTTCCAGAAGTTACCTTGTTAAGAGCTACCCAAGGAGTAACAAAACTATATCTCAATATTTGTTCAGAGAATATGAATTGCTGTTCATCATTTTTTATATCAAAATCTTTAATAGAAAAAGTAATATTACCAAAATCTAATTCTGTTAGGTTATCAACTAAAGATAATACTGGATCAACGCCCTCCTTGACACCAATAATATAAATATCTTCATTTAATATTTTTACTTGAACCCGTGGATATAAAAACTTATCTCTATAGGAACCATCAAGCATTGGGATAACTCTTTCACTTGGATATTTTCGCATTATAACTCCCTTAACTTGATATGGAGTTTTGCGAACAGGTTTATCTGTGACGATCCTTACAACAACGGTTTTTATGTTAGGAAATAAATCACTCATTTTTTATAAATTATTTTCTTAGAAAATCATTGGCTCATTGTATCTAAAAATTCACTATTAGTTTTTGTACGTTTCATTCTATCTTGCATAAAAGACATAGCTTCTTCTACTTTCATATCATTTAATAATTTACGAAGAATCCACATTCTACCTAATTCTTTCCGACCTAATAATAATTCTTCCTTTCTGGTCCCAGAGCGAATTATATCAAACGCAGGATAGACACGACGATCACTTAAACGTCTATCTAGAACTAATTCCATATTACCTGTACCTTTAAATTCTTCAAAAATTACCTCATCTGCTCTACTACCTGTATCAATAAGAGCTGTAGAGACAATTGTAAGACTACCACCTTCTTCTGTGTTTCTAGCCGCACCAAAAAATTGTTTTGGTTTTTTTAAAGCATTAAAATCTACTCCACCAGAAAGAATCTTTCCACTATGTGGTATCACAGCATTATGCGCTCTAGCTAAACGTGTTATACTATCAAGCAATATAACAACATCCTTTCCATACTCTACCATTCTTTTTGCTTTTTGCAATACCATATCAGCTACTGAAACATGACGCTCAGGTGGCTCATCAAAAGTAGAACTAATAACCTCAGCATTTACATTTCTTTTCATATCAGTAACTTCTTCTGGCCTTTCATCAATAAGCAAAACAATCCTTTTTGTTTCTGGATGATTATCACTAATTGCATTAGCTAACTTTTGGAGCAAGATTGTTTTTCCTGTTTTTGGCTGAGCAACAATTAAGCCTCTTTGACCTTTACCAATAGGTGATACCAAATCCATAATTCTCATTGACAAATCATTTCCTTTCATTTCCAAATTGAACTTGTCTTCGGGGTATAAAGGAGTAAAGTTATCAAACAATATAACTTCTTTAAGCTTTTCAATAGGTTCTTCATTAATAGATTCCACTTTTAAAAGAGCATAAAATCTTTCTTTAGATTTTGGTGGTCTAATTTGACCCGAAATTAAATGCCCTGTTTTTAAATTAAAGCGTTTAATCTGAGATGGGCTAACATAAATATCATCGGGACCAGGCATATAATTAAAATCAGGAGAACGCAAAAACCCATAGCCATCCTGCATTACCTCTAAAACACCTCTAGCAGAAAAGGCACCATCTTGTTTGCTATTAGCCTCCAATATTTTTATTATAAGGGATTGCTTATTTAGACCTGCAACTCCATTCTCTATATTTAATTTTTGTGCTAACTTCGTTAATTCACGAATATTCAAAGATTGTAATTCATTTAGATCCATATATTTAAAACCTATACATAACTTTAAGGAATAATAAAATTAATAAACTCCGCGGGAACAACGGGACACCATAAAATTACATTAAATATTATAGTAGTCAAAAGATATTTCAAATGTGTCAAAAACCTCATAAGCGATGTAATGAGAACCAAAAATTAAACCGATGCTTTTTTTATCAACTATTTTTTGAAGTATTCTTGACCCGCTTTTAACAGAATCAACTGGATTACTTTCTAAATTAAACGATTTTAATTTTTTTGATAATTTTTCAACATTAACCAATAACTTATTTTTATCCTGACAAACATAAAGTTTTTTAAAATATTGCAATAAAATATAAATACTATCTAAATCTTTTTCTTTTTTTATACAAAATAATCCATAAATGTAATATTTAGGATACATTTTTTTTAATGCCTCAAGCGTTCTTTTTATACCATCATAATTATGCCCAACATCATAAAAAATATTTTCTGATATTCTCTGCATCCTTCCTGGCCAGAATACTCTTTTCATGCCCTGAAAAATTACATCATAAGTAAAACTTGAATTAAGTTCTTTTAAAGCAGTAATCGCTAATGCAGAATTTTCAGCTTGGTATTCACCAATCAAAGGAGTAACATATTTTTCGCCATTTAAATTGAAATGTGTACCATCATAATCAATTTTAATATTATTAGGAACATTAGCTACAATCATTGATGTGTTCTTTTTTAAAACTTGTTTTTTAAAAATATCCATAATGACTTTGTCTTGTTTTGTAATAATCACTGGAGACCCTTCCTTAATAATCCCAGCTTTTTCTTGAGCTATTGCTTCAATACTATCACCCAATATTTCTGCGTGATCAAAAGAAATAGATGCTATTACCACTATAGAAGGAATGATCACATTTGTTGCATCAAGCCTACCACCAAGCCCAGTCTCTATAACAGCAATATCTACTTTTTTTTTTTTAAAATAATCTAACGCCATAACTGTTGTTGTCTCAAAAAATGTAGATTTAATTTTTTTAATTTCCTCAGAAGCTTTATCCATAAAAGAAATTATTTCCCCATCACTAATTAATTTTCCATCAACTCTTATTCGCTCATTAAATTTTACTAAATGTGGTGAAGTATATACACCAACGCTATAACCGCTATATCTTAATATACTTTCTATATGTGCACAAGTAGATCCTTTTCCATTAGTTCCTGCGATATGAATTATTTTTAAATTAAGGTGGGGATTACCAAAATAGTTTAATAACTGATAAGTATGTTCAAGACCTAATTTTATTCCTTCACGATAAAGAGAAAAAAGAAATTTTAAAGTCTTTGAATATTTATAAGTCAATATGAGATGTTTTGTTTATCTTTTTTAAAACAAATTGTAGAGCAACCTCATTAAATAAATCTGGATCATCAGTGACATAACAATCAATCTCATAATCTGTTAAATTTGACAAAGCATTTAATTTCTTCAAAGTTAAAAGAACTGTTTTTGCTGTAGCTTCCCCTGAATCAACAAGCATAGCCTTATTTTTAAGTACAGTATGAATTGTTGATTTTAAAAGTGGATAATGCGTACAACCTAAAATAATAGTATCTACATCAAGCTTTACTAAATTATTAAAATAATGTTTTGCTATTTGTCTTGGAATTTTTCCCTCAACCCATCCTTCTTCAACTAATGGAACAAATAATGGACAAGCCTGACTTATAACTTCTATTTCTGGATTAACTTTTTTTAACCTTTTACCATACGCATTAGATCGAATTGTAGCATGTGTTCCTAATACCGCGATTTTATTATTTTTACTAATACTAATAGCTTGTTCAACACCAGGATCAATAACACCAATAATAGGAATAGAAATAGAAGAGGTTAAATAATCTAAGACTAATGAAGAGACTGTATTACAAGCCACAACTATCATTTTACAATTTTTCTTTAAAAGCCATTTAGTAATTTCTAACGAATATTGCCGAATACTATCAATGCTTTTATTTCCATATGGTACTCTTGCAGTATCACCAACATATATAAATTTTTCATTTGGGAGTACTGTTGTTAATGCATTAACAACAGTAAGGCCTCCAATACCAGAATCAAAAACTCCTATAGCTCTGTTATCCATGTTTTATTCTTTAACCAATAATTTTTCTCGTGAAAATTTAAATTGTTTTATACCTTCATAAATTGATTCTGCTACACGTTGTTTATATTCAGATTGTTTAAGACGTTTTTCTTCAGTTGGATTAGAAAGATATCCTACTTCAACAAGGACATTAGGCATCGAAGCACCAACTAATACATAAAAACCTGCTTGTTTCACACCTCGATTTGGTGTGTCTAATTTTTTATCTAATTCTGATTGAATCATAGAAGCTAAATTTTCACTCTCTTTCATAAACATACTTTGCGCCATTGTTGCCATAATAAGATTTTCACCAGTTAAATTTTCATATTGCTGCGTTTTTTCCTCAAGCTTAATTACAGAATTCTCACGAGAAGCAACCTCAATAGCATCTTCACTTTTTCCAGGACGCAATAAATATGTTTCAAAACCTTGGACTTTTGAATTAGGATTCGAATTTGCATGAATGCTAACAAATAATTTACCATTGGCATCATTTGCCATTTTTGTACGATCAATTAAAGGTATGAAAACATCTTCTTCGCGTGTATATACTACTTTAATTCTGTTTTGTGCTAATAGTTTACCAACTCGTTTTGTTATATCCAAAACTACGTCTTTTTCTTTAGTGCCATATTTACCTCTCGACCCAGGGTCTTTACCTCCATGACCAGCATCTAAAACAACCGTATCCAAACGCCATCTAGCTTTTGCTTCTTCAACATATTTATCCCGATTGGCTATGGGTGTACGTAAGGTAATTACAATTTCATTAGGTTCTAAACTTTGAAACCATTCATGACTTAAAACTTTTGTTCCAACCTTGAATGCAACTTGAGCAGTAGAGCCTATTTGATCTGATTGAATTTCCCTTACAACTCCTCGTGTAATCCCAGTATTAATTGTTGCAGTATCAATAATTCCTCCTGATATTGTTAAATAGTACCAACCATGCTTATTAATAAAAGAACTAATCCCAGTTTCTAAAAAAGGCTTTTTTGTCCCCAATCTAATAATTGTACCATTTGATTTAACGTCTATAGCAATGTTTGTAATATCATATTTTACAACATCAATCTCTAATAACTTTTTAATAGGATCAAAGTTTACACCAGGCATAATAGAAGTTTTTAATATATTAAAAAAATCATTTGCAGGAATGTATAAATCATTTTCTTCAGTGCGTACTGCTTGAGTCATTTGAAAAGGCTTATCATCAATTATTATATAACTACTATTTCCAGAAATTTTAACTTTATTACCTGAAATATATAAAACCAACTTCTCCCTTTCCGCGTTTTCATATATTTTGGATGATAAAGATCTCGCCAAATCTTTTGATGATATAAATATAGGTTTAATATTGAGAAGGGTTTTTATTTCTGATTCAGTTCCTATGCGACGATTAAATACATGAACATCACCAACTAATATTGAAATAAAAATTATAACTAAAAATTTATATTGCATCTCTTATATGCTAACAAAATGATCTTTTAATAAAATAAATATAAAGTTATCAATTATAAATACTTACACAAAGGGGTAAAAACAAAAGCGCCCCAAATGTGGGGCGCTTATTGAGATCTTACATTAATTTATTTTTTTTCGTACCACATTACAAGAATCGCAAGAGATAATATTCCTGCAAATCCTGCATCACCAAACTGAGACATTATGCGACCCAATCCTGCTATTACTCCAAAATAATCATCAAATAGAATACCTACAATAATGCCGATCACTACTAGGGTTTTAGCTAAGTCAGTAAGTTGGCTTAACCATTCATTTACCTGTTGCATGCCTTTTAGCATAGTTTCCTCCTGTTTT
>CETH01156997.1_pt1 | contig 12061 bp, 13 predicted proteins | sample 361461 | NCBI WGS metagenome assembly CETH01 (sample SAMEA2622695, study PRJEB7988) | marine metagenome | isolation source: saline water (ENVO:00002010), including
ATCCTACCTTCTCACCTAAAAAAACTGGAGAAAAAGCAGTTACAATTAAGGGAGCAATAAAAGCTAAAGTTAAAGCTTTCGCTAAAGAGATTATGGATATTGCATAAAAAAAACAAATGTTAGCTGTTAAAAGAATTAGACCTCTTATAAATTGTAACTTTGGTTTATCAGTCCAGACAAGATTTTTTCGAAAAAAGAAAAACATTACTGGGAAAGTAAATGCTACAGTAAAGAAATATCTAGCCCAAGTAATTTGCAATACTGGTAGATCTGCGCTTAAATATTTTGCAAATCCGTCCATAATTGGAAGCATTACCCAAGCTAAAAGATTAAAAGTTATAGCCTTCATAAGTAAGAAGGATATAGATTAATTAAAGTATTTTAAAGCAAAGAATACAACAATTGGTATTGTTATAAAGGACATTAATGTTGACACTACAATTGTACTAGCAACACTATCAATTATCTTTTTAGGTGAATAAATTGAGGCAACTAAATAATTAAGGACAGCACTAGGCATAGAGCATTGAATTAATAAAACACCAGCAGCAAAACCATCTAAGTTAAAATAATAAATCAATAGAAGTCCAATTATTGGTCCTAATATCATTCTAGTAAGAGATGCAGTTATAGCTTTATAAAATGAAAAAACTTTTAATCTAATTAAAGCAATACCTAAAGACATTAAAATTAAGAAAATGGTAGCAAACATTAACCATTCAGTAGTGTTTATGATAACTGTAGGCAAAGTTATGTCATTATAAAGTACTAAAGCAGAAAATATTATAGCATAAAAAGGAGGATTTTTTAAAATTACATTAAGATTAAACTTTCTATCAGCAAGAAATACACCGACAGTAAAATGAAATAAGATTATTATAGAAGTAATTGAAGCTGAAACACCTAAACCTTCTGTACCATAGGCAAATAAACAAATAGGAACACCCATATTACCAGTATTTGGTAAAATTAAAGGTGGAAGCTCTCTAATAATGTCTTTTGTTTTTAAAAAATAGAGTGTTGGTATACCAACTATGGCAAAAAAAATTATTGCTAACAAGTAATACCAAAAATAGTCCTTAAATATATTAAATGTTATTCCTGTTGAGGTCACCGCATAAATAATCATTGCTGGGGTGCCTATATTTGCAGCAAAATTGGTAATAAATGTTGTATCTATTTTTGGGTTTTTTTTTCCTAGAAAATATCCAATTCCAATAACAAAAAAAACAGGAAATAATACCTCAAAAAGTTTAATGTAAATATCCATAGGGTAAAAAATTAGAACGAATTAATCTTATTTACAATATAATTTAATTGCTTATTAGAAAGATTTGGATCTATAGGTAAGCTTATACCATTTTTAGCAAGTTTATTTGAATTTCTAAATTCATTATTTTTGAATTTATTTTTAAAAACATTTAATTGATTTATTGAAAATGGATAATGAAAACCATATTCAATTTTATGTTTATTTAAAAATTTAACGAATTTATCTCTATTTTTTACTAATAGAACGTATTGATGATATACTGAATTTTTTGCATATGTTAACTTTGTAAAATTTTTATTGTTTATTTCTTTATCGTATTTTTTAGCTATGATTCTCCTTTTATTATTTGACTTAGTTAAATCCTTTAATTTGATATCAAGAATAGCTGCCTGGATAGTATCTAGCCTACTATTGAAACCTACATATTCATGTATAAATTTTTTTTCAGAACCTAAGTTGCGAAGTTTTCTTATTATTTGATATATTTTTTTATTGTTTGTAGTGATAATCCCAGCATCGCCATAGGCTCCTAGATTTTTACCAGGGTACAAACTAAAACACGAAATATCAGATGTAGATCCAATTTTTCTTTTAAGACTATCACTATCATCAATGGCTCCATGAGCCTGTGAACAATCATCAACTAGGTATATTTTTTTTTTATTATTTTTTATTATTTTCTTTATAGAATTAAGATCTGCCGATGAACCATATAAATGGACTGGCATAATAACTTTTGTTTTAGAAGTAATTTTGCTTTGTATCTTATTAATATCTATAGAAGAGGTATTAAATCCAATATCAACTAATACAGGTCTTAATCCACAATTAATTACAGAAAAGGCAGTAGAACAGTATGTCATTGCAGGAATTATTACTTCCGAATTTTTCGGTAAATTAAGTGATTTTAAAGCAATGGTTAAAGCATCAGTTCCATTCGCGCATCCAATTGCATATTTAGCGCCAACATAATTTGAAAAATTATTTTCAAAATCTTGAACTTCTTTACCAAGGATATAATTAGTTCTAGTAATTATCTTTTTTAATTTAGAAATTATTTTTCTATGATACTTCTTATCTTGTTTATATAAATCAAAAAATTTAATCATTTCTACTTAACAAATTTTTCCCATATCGGTGAATATTTCTCAATATTGAAGGATCTTTGCAAGATATAATTTGCCACTTCTACTTCATTAAATAATCTAAAATATTTCGTTTGACCATTTTGAGCTATTCTTTTTCTTTCTTTATCATTATTTTTATAAAAATTTATTTTTTCTGATAAATCTTTTTGATTATGATAAAAAATTATTTCATTATTATTAAAAAAATGATTAAACTTTTTGTTTATATCTATGAATGTCAATAAGCCATTCCCAATTAATGAACCAATTCTATTGCTAGATGAGTATTTCTTAGGTTTACCCCTATTCAAATTAATAGCCATCGAAGATCTTGAAATCGCGGAATAAAAACTTTCAGACCAAACAGGATTTCTAAAGTTGTAACCATAGATATCAAATTTAATATCTTTATTATTATTAATCATATTGGTTATAAAGTTTTCTCTTTCATCTTTCTTACCTGATTTCATGGTGCCTCTATTTACACCATGACTCATTGCAAAAAAAACATCATAAGTATGTTTTTTAAATTTATAAATATTTAGTTTTTCAATATTTTTATCAATTGGAGTTGGCAAAAAATGATAATTTACTGAATGTATCTTTTTACTAACTTCATCAGGGTGAGTTGAAATAAAGAAATTATCAATATATTTGAAATTAACTTTTAAATTAGAAAAATTTTTTTCAAAATCTGGACCATTTAAAGTTAAATTGTCTTCATACCATTGAGAAATAATTGTGTGTTTACAAGTACTTTTAATTTTAGAGAAAGTTTCATCAGTAATAGTATTAACATGACCCAATAAAATTAGGTCAGGACGATAGTATAGAGTTTTTTCAAGAACAATTTTGTTAAAGATTGTTTTTGCAGATATCTTAGAATTATAACTCAAAATATCTCTATCACTTATACTTTCAACATCATGACCCAACCTTGTTAAGCCATTTTCAATTTTTTTTCCTGTTGAAATAAAATAGATTCTTCCACCTATTTTTTCAGCTTTATTATAAATATGTAAGATCTTAAGTTTTGTTTTCTTATTTATAAAAAAAGTTTTTTTGATTTCAAAGATTTTTTCTCTATCATTATCAATAATTTTTATATTATCTTTAATTATATGTAATGGTTTAGAAAATGAATTGAATTGTATTTTTTTTAATAATTTTTTATTATTAATTAATTTCTCAATTTCATCAAAAATTGATTTTGTAGATACATTTTTAAGAAAAATTGGATTATTAATAGTTTCTGGTAAACCTCCTTTTTTAGACAAAATGACAGCATTTCCGAGTGAAGCGGACTCTAAGGAAGACCTTCCAAAGGGTTCTTCCCATAAAGATGGAACAATTGTTATTGATGATCTATTGTATATTTTTAAAACCTCGTCTTGAGGCACCCAACCAGCAAAACTTAAATTTTGATGCTTAAAATCATATTTTTCACGAGGTTCATCACCCAACACTATTGATTTCCAGTTTTTGTACTTATTTAAGATATTTATTATAGCTTTAGAAAATTTATCAAAACCTTTTGCAGAATTCAATTTTCCAGAAAAGACAATTATCTTTTCTTTTTTAGGAAATTTTTTAATTCTATTAATGCTTGGATAAATAGTTCTGTAATTTGAATAAAAATTTTTATCAATTCCGTCAAAAAACTTTTCCTCTACCCATGTACTTACAAAATAAATCTTATAACAATTATCTAATAAAAATTTTCGTTGACTAATAGTTGACGAACCTTTCATTGTTAAAGGATCATTATGAAAAATTAATATGAAGTTGGAGTCGTCAAATTTCTTAAGAATATCAATTAAATATGATGGCCTATTGTGTATCTCAACAATTTGTGGTCTATTTTTTGAACAATATTGAGTAATTTTACTAGTATAAAAATTAGACTTACTAGATAATTTTAATTTCGAAATTGGTATATTAACGTAGTTATTTGGAGCATACAGATTTTTTGTATTTGCAGTAGAACCTATAACTTTTATTTGATTTTTGAATTTACTTACCTTTAAAAAATCTTTAACCCAGATAGAGGCTGAACCTGCATAATTTTTGATGAACTGATCTTTATGAGGTAAAACAATTAAAATTTTTTTATTCATTGAATATAAATCTTGTATCAAAAAAAAAAGATTATAAAACAAAATTGTTTTAATTTTAAAATAAGATAAAATAGTATATTCTTAATTTATGAAGTTTCATCATATAGGTTATTTAACCAATAATATTAATAATTCTTTTAGGGATTTTAAAAAATTAAATTATAAAAAAAGTGGTGTTTTAATTACAGATAATTTACTTAAAGTAAAAATTCAATTCCTTAAAAATTCTAATAATTTGATCGAGCTAGTAAAACCAGACAAAATTAATTATGGTTTAAAACGTATTTTATTGAAAAAAAATTATGCCTATCATTTAGCCTATAAGGTTAATAATTTAGAAAGAAGTCTTAAAAATATTAAAAAAAGTTTCAAAATTATAGTCAATCCAGTACCTGCTAAAGCCTTTAAAGGAAAAAATGTTGCTTTTATAAAGATAAAAGATGGATTTATTATTGAATTGATTCAGTCATAAAAATAAATTTTTCTTTAAAATCTTTAAACCTTTTTTTAGTAAAAGAATATTTTACTGTTACCATTTGGTCTTTTTTATTTTTGGAATCTAATTTGATTATTCCTTCATATAAAGCAGTAGTATTTTTATGAAAATTTACAATTTTTTTATTTCTAACATTTGTAAGTGAATAAATCTTTTTTAAATTTAATTTATTGAAACCAAAATTTAATAAAAGAATTACTGACTCAATATTTTCTATTATGTTCCCTAACGATATCCACCTCCCCCATTCAGCACTATTTTTTTTAATATTATCAAAACAAATAGTTCCTAACTTTTGTTTATTTTTTTTTCTAAAAATTACAAAATCTAAAGACTTTTCATTTTTAAGATTATTTATAATCCATAATTTTTGGAAATTAATTGAAGTAGGAGGTTTATGTAAAAATAGACTAATACTCTTTTTTTTTCTTAAATTATAAATGAATTTACTATCTCTAATATTCAATGTTTTGAGATAAATAAATTTGCCTTTAATTATCACTTATAATCCTTATTAATTGTTTGCCATCAGAAATTTTATTTAGTTTTTCTATTGATATCTTTTTTTTTATATTTTTTTCTAACAGAAATATCATTTGAAGATGAGCTAGTGAATCCCAAGTATCTAACTTCTTCCTTTTAACTTTAAGTAAATCTTTTTTACTCTTTATTTTAAGAATCTTATTTATATTTTTAATTAGTTTTAACCTTGATGTATTTTTCATAATTTTCAGAAATTTTTTTAATTTTTCTCAAGTTAATCCAATAATTAGTTTTATCTTTTTTTAATTTAATTTTTTCAGCAAATTTAATAAATGGCTCATTTTTATTTGTTTTAATATAATTTATTCTCATATCTTTAATAGAAAACTTTTTAGATATTAAATTAATGAATATATATTCTAGACCTCTTCCCAGCGCTCTACATGACATAGTAAATTCAATAATGGCATCATATTTATTGTAATTTTTAATAATCAATGAAGCAATAATACCAGAATCTGAATATTTATCTGAAACGGAAAAAGTAACAATTTTATAACTTTTATCTTTTGAAAATTTATTGACATCTTTTGAGGAAATTCTTTTATAATTTGAATTAAATTGATTTGTTTTATTTGACATTTCAATTAATCTTTTAGTTTCTATTTTTTTCGAAGAAAAAATAATTTTAATATTTGAAGATTTAACATAATTCAAAATACCATAATTATCTGTTATTTCAGTTCTTGCCAGATTACTTTTAATATCTTTAAATCTTTTGATATTTTTTTCTTTATTGCTATTAGATATGTAAATACTTTTTGTATATAAGTATAATAAATAGGAATTTTTAATCCACATACAATTTTTTTTAACAAGGTAACGGTTCAATTGTTTAATTTCAGAAATATTATCATCAAAATAAATAATATTTTTTTTTGAAAAATTTACTAATTTCGTAACTTTTTTTATAGAATATAATTTGGAGTCCCAGCTGATATATTTAAAAGATTTTGATACTAAATTTGAATAATTTGATAATTTTTTTTTTATTCCTTTTATTCCTATTTCTTCATTATTTTTAGAATGAAATGAAACAATCAGACCTGTTTTTATAATAAGTTTATTAATAAATTCCATTGCTTTTTTTTGAAAATTATCCAAATAAATTTTACTAATCCCTTCTTCACCGATTATTCCTGTCCAACATGTATTATCTAAATCCAATGATATTAATCTTATATCTTTATTTAGAATTAAATTTACAATATTGTCTAATATTTTAGAGAGAGTTGATTGCAATTCAAATGATAGATAGGATTTATAAATTCTTTCTCTTTTAATATCTATTCTTTTGATAACATCAATTTTGTTAATATCTATTAGAATCAAAGAATTATTTTTTTTGGTATTAATTTTTTTTATAAACTTATTAAGTTTATCTTCATTTTTTGATACAGGAATAAATAAAGTTTTACCCTTGATTAATATTAAATCTTTAATCAAAGTTTGTAAATTATCTACTCTATCTATGTCAAAAAAAATGATTTCCAATTCACTTTTCGATGTAACTATGTTGTCTTTATAAGGTAAATCTTTAAAACTTTCATGATTAATCATTTCAGTTTCAAATAAGATAGTTTCGATAAAAAAATTTCTTTGAATATTTATCATCTTAGATATTGCCTATATTAATATTTATATTAAATAGATAAACTAAATCAATTGTATAAATATGAAAAAAAATATAATAGCAGTAGTTGGTTTAGGTTATTGGGGAACAATAGTTGTAAATACTATTGTTTCAATGAATATATTTAAAAAAATTTATATTTACGATATTGATAAAAAAAAAGTAAATATCTTAAAAAAGAAATTTAAAGATAAATTAGTCTTTGCAAAATTTAAAGATATTCAACATAATAATCAAATTAAAAATATTTTTTTAGCTACTCCTCCTAGAAATAATTTTAGCATTTTAAAAAAACTAATCAAAAATAATAAAAATATATTAATTGAAAAACCTGGTATGGTTCATTTAAATGAATTTAAAAAAATAAAAAAAATTTTAAAATATCAAAAAACAAAATTAAGTTTTGGTTACATTTATTTATATAACAATTATATAAGATTTCTAAAAAAAATTATTCGTTCAAAAAAACTTGGAAATGTTAAATATATTAAATTTGAAAGACAAAATTTTGGACCTATACGGAATCAAGTTTCTGCTGCATACGATTTAGCAACACATGATCTAAGCATCCTACATTACTTATTGGAAAAAAAAATCGTATTAAAGAACTCTATTAATCACGACATATTGGGTAAAAAGAATTTTGATATTTCCTCGTTAAATTTATTAAGTGGTAATATTAAGATTGATATTAATGTAAGTTGGTTAAATCCAGAAAAAATTAGAAAAATTATTATAATTGGATCGAAAAAAATGCTTTTATATGATGAAATGAGCGAAAAAGAACCAATTAAAATTTATAATAATTATGTAAGTTTTCCAAAGATTGATAAATTTTCTAAATATTATTTTAATCAATCAAAATATGTTTTTAAAGGATCTTCAAAATCTATAAAACTTAAAAATACAAAACCATTAAATAACGAAATCAAAGAATTTATTAATAATTCAAAAAATATAACAGATATAACATTTTCAGAAAAAATTATTAAAATTTTGAAAAATCTTTAGATTTTAAGATTTTAATAAAAATCTTTTAATGCTAATCCGTTCCTGTCTTTTTTAGACAGTATGGGTTTTTTAATTGGCCACTTAATTTTTAAACTTTTATCATTCCACATAAGTGTTCTTTCAGAATTTGCATCTCTGTAATTTGAACATTTATAATTAACAGTACAGATTTTACTTAAACAAAGAAATCCATGTGCAAAACCTTCTGGTATAAAAAAAGAAAAATCATCTGTATGTGAAATTTCTATAGAAACGTGTTGACCAAATGTCTTGGAATTTTTTCTCAAGTCAACTGCTACATCGAAAATCTTTCCATAAGTAACTGTTATAATTTTACTTTGTGGATTTTTTAATTGTAAATGAAAACCTCTTAAAACATTTTTTTTTGAGAAAGACATTATGTCAAAAGGAAAAAGTTTATTTCTAAATAAACTATTTTTGAACGTTTCTTTGAGAAAACCCCTACTATCTTTATGAATAACAGATCTAATCATTTTAGGTCCATTTTTAATTTTAGAATTTATTAGTTTCATTTTTTTTTTTAAGAAAAGAATTCTTTATATTATTTCTTTTTTTAATATTTTTTTTTAATTTATATTCCTCTTTCATAGCTTTTGATTTATTAGCATACTTCATTGAGTAAGCTAAATACCATTTTCTACCTCTTGTGAACTTAGCACCTTTTGATTTATTATGTAACGAAAGTCTTTGTTTTAAATTACTTGTATAACCAACATAAGATATTAATTTTCTTTTTGAGGCTAATGAAACTATAAGGTAAACGCTGTATCGCATTAAAAAATGGTACTTTTTTTGGCGGTCCCTAGGGGAATCGAACCCCTCTTTCGAGGATGAAAACCACGTGTCCTAACCGATAGACGAAGGGACCATTTGCTGGTCTTTTATTTGAAATGTCTCTAATTATCAAGTGTTTAATAAATCACAATATTAAATCTTTAATTATTAATTGAAGAGTTTTTTTATTATTCCAAAAATTTTCACTAATTTGACCCATAACATTTAAATTTTTTTTATAATTTAATAAATAATTTCCAATTTTACTATTACATGAGTCAAAAGCAATTGAATTGATTGAATACCCTTTTTTTGATTTTAGTATGCATGAAACATGTTTTTTATTTAATATTGATGATTTAAGAATTGTTAAATCTTTAAAAAAAAAAGTTGGCAAAGGGTTTCCAACACCAAAAGGTTCCATTTTTTTTATATCATTGTAAAATTCTTTGTTAAGTGCTGATGAAGATGCTTCAAAATCATATGTATAAAAATTATTTGAATAAATATCATTTTTTAAATAATCATTGTTAACAAATAGTTTAAAATTAGACAAATTATCTTTTTTTAGAGAAAAACCAGCAGCCATATTATGTCCTCCACCATTAATGATTAAATTTCTATCTAATGATAATTTGATAACACGACCTATATTGTATTCATAAATTGATCTAGCAGATCCTTTTAGTATGTTATTAGAATTTGTTATTACCATTGATGGTTTATTGAAAAAATCTTTTAATCTTGATGCTATTATTCCTATAAGTCCTTCATTGATATTTGGATTATAATAAATAATGACATTTTTATTTTGATTTTCCAAATTTTTGAAATCAATATTTTTTAAAGTGATATCCTCAATTTTTTTTCTTTTTTCATTTAAACTAATTAATTCCAAAGATCTTTTATTAATTAAATTTTGATTTTCTGTTGATAACAGTTCAGTAGCATAACTTGATTTTCCAAGTCTTCCACCAGCATTTAATATCGGACCTATCAAATATCCTAAATCATTTATAGAAATTTTATTTTTTTTTTTATTTATTTCATATAATTCTTTAAATACTTTATTTTCGGTAATCTTAAATTCATCAATTACTTTTTTTGCAATTAATCGATTTAATTTTCTTAAAGGCATTACATCACATACAGTAGCTAAAAGAACATTTATAAGATATTTTTTTAGATCAATTTTATATTTCATCTTTTTTATTAGCATTTCTAAAAAAAAAAAGGTTAACGTGGCTGCACAAAGGTAATCATATTCTAAATAACCATTATTTTTTTTTGGGTTGATAATCACATTAGCTTCAGGATATGGTTTGTTTATTTCGTGATGATCTATAATCAAGGATTTTATATTTTTTTTATTAAGATAATTTATTGCATCTTTACTTGTTGATCCGCAATCAACCATTATTACTAATTTTGGTTTTTGTAAAATTATTTTCTTGAAAACTCCTATACTGGCACCATATCCATCTTTTACTCTATCAGGTATATAGTAAAAATTTGGATGATTTATGCTTTGAAAAAATCTTACTAACAGAGATGTAGACGTCGAACCATCCACATCATAATCACCAAATATACAAATTTTTTCTTTATTTTTGATTGATTTTTCAACAAGATTTACAGAGTTAATGAAATCAAGATTATTTTGAAAAAAATTTGGTAATTTCAAATTATTATTAATTAGATATATTTCTTCTTTATTGAATTTCCTTGAGACAATTAACTTAGAAACTATTTTAGAGAAATTATATTCTTGCTCAATCTTTTCTACTAATCTCTTATTAACTTTTTTCTCTTTCCATTCCCTATCAGAAACTGAAATCATTGATTAATTTTAAGCATGATCAAATTTTATTTGTCTTTTTTCTATGCCCAAATGATTATCTCCTTTAAGTTTATGAGTAACTAAAGTTTCTGTCATATAATAATGTTCATCTCCTCGGATTATACCTTTCATATTCATAGTATCTGTAATAGCTGTAGCACAAAAAATTGCTTCACCTTTAACAATTTCACAAATTTCATACTTCTTATCTAATTCATTAATACCCATCTTTTTAGCATCTTTAATATCTTTTTCGTTCTCAAAAATAAATTTACCTTGAAAATGACAATCGTAAGCATCTAATGCAGCTGCGGCTAAAACACCTTCGGGCCCACCCCCAATTCCTAAGTAAATATCAACGTTATAAATTGGTTTTGTTACTAAAAGTGCGCCAGCTATATCACCATCAGTAATTAATTTAATTTTTACATTTAAATTTGATAAATCGTTAATAATTTTTTTATGTCTAGGGCGATCTAAAATACATGCTGTTAAATTTGAGGGATTTGTATTTTTAAAATCAGCTAAATTTTCAATATTTTTTTTTATTGAATAGTCAAGATCAATTAAACCTTTTTCAACTTTTGCAGTAGCAATTTTGTGCATATAAGTTTCTGGAGCTTTTAATAAATTCCCTTTTTCAGCCACAGCTATAACCGACAATGCACCAGGTAAATTATTTGCAGCAAAATTGGTTCCCTCCAAAGGATCTACAGCAATATCAAACTCAGGACCTTTTTTTAAACCTAATATTTCACCTGTAAACAACATAGGAGCTTTGTCTAAAGTACCTTCACCAATTACAATCTCACCTGTCATATTAATTTTATTCAGTTCAGTTCTCATGGCATCAACAGCTGCTTGGTCTGCTGCAATTTTATCTTTTTTACCGATTAAATGAGATGATGCTATAGCAGCTTTAGATGTAACATTAATAAGCTGATCAACATATCTTTTATCTATTGTCATTATCTTTTTTGTAATAATGTCTTTTTAATATACCTTTTTTTTCTAATTGTTCTTCATGTTCATTAATACGTTTTACTAATATTCTATCGTATATATGAACAGCATAAATAATAAAAACTATAAATAAAGTAATTAATAAAAATAAAGTTGTTTCACTCATTAAATTTTAACCTTTGCATATCTATCGAGATTATATTCAAATTCACTCAAACGTTTATAAATACTTCTTAATTCAGTTATTGTAGTCCAATTATGAA
>CETH01184512.1_pt1 | contig 12058 bp, 16 predicted proteins | sample 361461 | NCBI WGS metagenome assembly CETH01 (sample SAMEA2622695, study PRJEB7988) | marine metagenome | isolation source: saline water (ENVO:00002010), including
TAGTGCATAAAATTAGTTATATTGAAAAAAAACAAATATATAAAAAGGCTTTAGATATTAAAAATGGCATTAATTAGAAATTTAATCTTATATTTTGTAGTTGTTGTTTTTCTTCATGCCTGCAGTCCAGCTAATATTTTAGCTACTGGAGGCGGAGGTGCAATGGTTATTGCAGAGGGGGAGAGGAGTGTTGGCGCTGTTATAGATGATGCAACAATAAAAGTTAATATCGCTGCAAAGTTCATAAACTCTCAAGATAATTTGTTTGTGGACATTGGCACAACTGTACTTGATGGAAGGGTGCTATTAACTGGTCTTGTAGACAATCAAGAAATAAGAATAGATGCTGTTAGAAAAGTATGGGAAGTAGATGGTGTTCAAGAGGTTATAAATGAAATACAAATAGGTAATAGGGCTACTCTTAAAGAATATGCTAATGATTTATGGATTAATACACAGGCAAAGGGTTTAGCTGCAAAGGCAGTTGGACTAAGGGTTGTTGGTTATAATTTTGAAACAATACAGGGTAAGGTTTATGTGGCTGGAATTACCAGAAAGCCAGAGCAACTTGAAGAATTAATAAATTCAATAAAAACAATTAAAGGTGTTAAAGAGATTGTAAATTACGTAATTATTAAAGAAGAATAGCTATCTTATTTTTGCACCAATTTTTTCACCGCCTAATATATGAACATGAAAATGTGGGACCTCCTGACCCCCATCGGATCCTGAGTTAGTAATTACCCTGTAGCCAGTTTCTTTAATGCCAATCTTTTCAATGACAAAATCTATTTTCATAAAAAAATTTGCAACAATATCTTTATTGTAATTCAAAACAAAGTCTGAAAAATTAGTACACTTAACCTTGGGTATACCAAGAACATGAACTTTTGAAACCGGGTTTATATCTTCAAAAAACAACACATCTTTATCTTCGTATATTTTTTTACATGGAATGTTGCCAGCTATGATTTGTGCAAAAATATTTTTGTTATCGTACATTTTTTCTTTTTAATATTTCTTTTTCTAAATCTTTAAATTTAATTTTTTTTGCCGAAACAAGGACAAACAAATGATAAATTACATCTATAGCTTCTTCAGTTGTTCTTTTTTTTGATCCCTTTAAAAAATCAATTATAAGTTCTGTGCTTTCTTCGCCAAATTTTTGGGCTATTTTTTTTTCACCTGCTGATAGCAATTTTTTTGTATATGAGCTTTTAATCTTTGAGCCTTTCCTTGACTCAATCCTTTTAAATAGGTCTAAAAATACGTCTTTCATCTATAGTCTCACATTGATATTATTTTTTTTTAAATACTCTTTAACATCCATTATACTAATTTCATTAAAATGAAATACTGATGCTGCAAGCAAAGCATCAGCATGACCTTTCTTTACGCCTTCATAAAAATGTTCTATTTTGCCCACTCCTCCGCTTGCAATAAGTGGAATTTCTAATATTTTATTGGCCTCATTTAAAAGCTCTAGATCAAAACCAAGTTTTGTTCCATCTCTGTCCATAGATGTTAATAATATTTCACCTGCACCTAGCCTTTGAGTTTGCTCTAACCAATCCAAAACCCTTATATTAGTATTTATTGTTCCTCCGTGAGAATGTACTGTCCAAGAAGAACCAGTTTTTTTAACATCAATAGCAACAACTATACATTGGCTGCCAAAATGCTCAGATGCATTTTTGATTATTTCGGGATTTTTTATAGCAGCAGAATTTATTGAAACCTTATCAGCTCCTGCCATAAGTGAGTCTTTGATGTTCTTAATTGTTTTTATTCCACCACCAACAGTTAAGGGGATGAAAACTTCTTCAGCAGTTTTTTTTAAGACACTAAGCATTGTGTCCCTTTCCTCAATTGAGGCGCTAATATCTAAAAAACAAATTTCATCAGCACCATTTTCAGAATAAAATTTTGCCTGTTCTACAGGGTCACCTGCATCAACAAGATCTAAAAAATTAATTCCCTTTACAACCCTTCCATCTTTAACATCTAGACAAGGAATGATTCTTTTTTTAAGCATTTGCACCCAGTATGCTATCGGCTTGTTTTAAATCAATTTCCCCAACATAAAAAGCCTTACCCGCAATTATTCCTTCTAATTCTGGAGTTTGAATTTTTTTCAACGCTTTCACATCATTCATATTTTTTAGTCCGCCCCCAACAATAAATTTTTTTGATGTTAATTTTAAGTTTTTAAAAATCATATTAATATTTAACCCAGATAGTGTGCCATCATTTTCAATATCAGTTAGAACATATCCTCTTATTTTTGTTTTGTCATAATGCTTAAAAAGCTTAGCTGGTGTAAAATCACTTTTTTGCTCCCAGCCATTTATCATTATTGTTTCACCCAAAAGATCTGCAGCAATATAGATACTGTCTTGATAAGACTCAGCAAGTTCTGTTACTTTTTTTAAATTTTTTACTGCATAAGATCCTATTATTAAATAGTTTATTCCTAATTCAAAATATTTTTTTGCAATCTGGTTATTTCTTATTCCCCCACCAAGCTGAATAGGAATAGAGATGGCTTCTCTTATCAGGCTAATTGTTTTGTTGTTAATATCATTCCTTCCAAAAGCTGAGTCAAGATCAACCAAATGCAGTCTTGAACACCCTTGATCTTCAAAAAATTTTGCTTGATCAATTGGGTTAATATTAAAAATCTTGCTAGTATCGTCTTTGCCTTTAGTAAGTCTGACACATTTATTATCTTTTAGATCAATTGCTGGAAAAGTTTTCACTTTATGCTTCTATAATAATAATAACCTTTAATAGGATTTCCATTTACATAAGCATATACTGGATTTTGGCCCCACTTAACAAAGCCCTTACTTTCAAAGAGCTGAATTGCTGCAGTTTGTGTTTCCCTTATGTCAAGTTGAATACTATTTTTGTTATTTTCTTTCGATTTAACGATTGCATAATCGATCATTGCCTTAGCTAAACCGTAACCTCTTGCCCAGGGAGCAACGAAATGTGATTGAATTCTAGCTATAGTTTTTTGAGCCTCATTATTTGGTGGAAAAAAAGATAGTTGTAATGATCCTGCAATATCCCCATTTAATCTTCCAACAATTAATGTATTGGTATTTACAAGCAGCATTCCATTCCAATATTTTTTTAGAACATCTCTAGGTGGAACTGTAATCCACCCAAATCCCCCACCCGCTTTAATAGCTTGCTCTGTGTTGTAACAAAGATCTGCCAAGTCTGTATTAGAAATAGTTGTTAAGGTATCAACACTTATGTTAGTTTTTTCTTTAGCCAAAATAGTCATAAACTTAAAAAGTCTTTTATAATTTTCAGTCCTTGAGCTGAGCTTTTTTCAGGATGAAACTGACAGCCATATACATTTTCTTTGTTTATAATTGAAGCAAAATTTATTCCATATTTTGTTTCTGCAACAATATCTTGTTTATTAAAACAGTCAAAATAATAACTATGAACAAAATAATAATCGTTTTCTTCTGGCTTTATAATAGAATTTTGATTTACAACATTCACCTGATTCCAGCCCATGTGGGGCATCTTAATGTTTGTGTTTGGTAATTTTTTTATAGTTCCTTTAACCCAACCAAGTCCTGGGTGGTTTCCATTTTCTTCACTTGTGTCAGCAAACAACTGCATTCCTACACAAATTCCAAAAAAAGGTCTTCTTTTCACTTTTACAAACTCATTTAAACTATCTTGCATTCCTGAAATTTTTTTTATTCCTTCCATGCAAGTTTTAAATGCACCTTGCCCTGGAAGAACAACGTGTGTTGAATCTAGTAGGTCTTTTGGATTTTCTGATATTTGTATGTCAGCTTTTATATTTGTTGAATTCAAGGCCTTAACAAAAGATTGTTTAGCTGATAATAAATTTCCAGAGCCATAGTTAACTATGGTAATTTTTTTTTTCATTAGATTATAATACGCCCTTAGATGATGGTATAATATTTTTTATTCTTTCATCAATTGTAAGTGCGGACCTAACACTTCTTGCAAAGGATTTAAAACAAGACTCTATGATGTGGTGGTTATTAGTTCCATAAAAGTTTTCAATATGAAGATTACATTTTGCATTATTTGTAAATGCCTTAAAAAACTCTTTGAAAAGCTCAGTATCCATTTCTCCAATTTTCTCTAGACCAAGCTCAACATTCCAAACAAGCTCAGGCCTTCCAGAAAAATCAATTACTGTTCTTGATAAGCTTTCATCCATCGTAATATAAAAAAAGCCATATCTGTTTATTCCTTTTTTATCTCCTATAGATTTATTAATAGCTTCCGAAAGCGCGTAAGCAGTATCTTCAACTGTATGGTGATAATCAACATGAGTGTCCCCATCCACAATGAGCTCAATATCTATTAGACTGTGGTGTGAAAAAATTTCAAGCATATGATCAAAAAAACCTATGCCTGAAGAAATTTTTGACTCACCAATTCCATCAATATTTATTTTGCAAAATATTTTTGTCTCTTTTGTGTTTCTTTCGACTGATGCAGATCTCATAAAATCGCCTAATATCAGTGAAATAAAACATTTTCTAGGTAAATCACTTGATTAAAATAATTAAGTAGCCATTTTACTATTAGAAAATAGGAAAATGATAAAATCTACAACAATAATTGGCATAAGAAAAAACAATCTTGTGGTAGTTGCAGGAGATGGGCAGGCAAGTTTTGGTAATACGGTTATGAAAGCCAATGTAAAAAAAATTAGAAGATTAGGCCAAGATAATTCAGTTATTTCTGGTTTTGCTGGCTCCACTGCAGATGCTTTTGCCTTGTTTGAGAGGCTTGAGTCTAAGCTTGATCAATATAAAAATCAACTTAAAAGAGCGTGTGTTGAATTGGCAAAAGACTGGAGAACCGACAGATACTTGAGAAGGCTTGAAGCAATGATGATTGTTGCTGATAAAGATATTAGCTTACTACTGTCAGGAACTGGTGATGTAATAGAATCAGATGATGGAATATTAGCAATAGGCTCTGGGGGGCCATATGCAAATAGTGCTGCCAAAGCCCTAATTAAAAACACAGAAATGAACGCAAAAGAAATCGCTATTGAATCTCTTAATATTGCTGCTGACATTTGTATTTATACTAATCATAATATTATATCAGAGACTATAGAAATATAATGGAATCAAGTTTCAGTCCAAGAGAGACAGTCTCAGAGCTAGATAAGTTTATAATAGGTCAAAAAAATGCTAAAAGAGCTGTAGCAGTAGCGCTCAGAAACCGATGGAGGCGAAAACAGTTAGACCAAGATCTTAGAGATGAAATAGTTCCAAAAAACATCCTGATGGTTGGCCCAACAGGATGCGGAAAAACAGAAATATCTCGTCGTCTAGCTAAACTAGCTGATGCCCCTTTTGTTAAAGTTGAGGCTACAAAATTCACAGAAGTTGGGTATGTTGGAAGAGATGTAGAACAAATTATAAGAGATTTAGTAGAAATTAGTATCAACAAAACAAAAGAGAGGATGGGCCAAGAAGTAAAAGCAAAGGCAGAAAAAAATGCCGAGGAAAAAATTTTAGATATTTTGGTTTCAACAACATCAGGCAATTCTACTAGAGAAGCTTTCAGACAAAAGCTTAGAACTGGTGAATTAAATGACAAAGAGGTAGAAATTCCAGTTTCTGCATCTCAATCAATGAATCTTCCAACTATGGATATACCGGGTATGCCTGGTTCACAAATGGGAATGATAAATCTTGGAGATGTATTTGGAAAAAATTTTGGCAAACAAAAAAAAATGAAAAAAATGACTGTGAAAGAATCTCACGCCTATCTACTTGAAGAAGAAACAGAAAAATTATTAGATCAAGACAAAATTACAACTAGAGCGCTTGAAGATGTAGAACAAAACGGAATAGTTTTTATAGATGAAATTGATAAAATAACCTCTAGAAGTGAGAGAACAGGCGCAGATGTCTCAAGAGAAGGAGTTCAAAGAGACTTACTGCCATTGATTGAGGGAACTGCAGTTTCAACTAAGCATGGGGTTGTTAAAACTGATTATGTACTGTTTATTGCTTCGGGTGCTTTTCATTTATCGAAACCATCAGATATGTTGCCAGAACTTCAAGGAAGGTTGCCAATTCGCGTAGAACTAGAAAGTTTGTCTAAAGATGATTTTAAGCTTATTTTAACAGAAACTCAAAACAGTCTTATCAAACAATATGTTGGGCTGCTTGGAACTGAAAGGGTTGAGTTAGAATTTGATGAAAGTGGTATTGACTCAATTGCTTCTTTAGCAACTGAAATAAACCAAAATGTAGAAAATATTGGCGCAAGAAGATTGCACACTATAATGGAAAAGTTATTAGAAGAAGTTAGCTTTAATGCTTCTGATATTGGCCCCACAAAGATTTCCATAGACAAAAAGTTTGTTGAAACAAACCTTGTTGATTTGATAAAAAGTCAAGATCTTTCTAAATTTATACTATAAATATTGATTTTAATCGCAACCTTACCTAACGATTGATTGTGATTAAAAAAATACAAATTGAGTTAGTTTTAATAATTTTAATAATAATTAATATTTCTTTATCTAACAGACTGGATTTAGCTATTTATAATTATTTTTATAATTTAAACTATGGTTTTGAAACCTTTAGTTTAAAAAATTTTTTCATCGGCATAACAGAGCTGGGTGATTCTTTTTGGTACTTTTTAGTTTTTTTATTAGTTTTTTTAATAACTTTTGTTGGAAAGGCCACAAAGATTTTATCATCTGAATCTTATTTACGTATAAGAAATTTTACTATTTTTGGTTTTTTCTATTTGCTTTTAGTTGGTTTTGTAACACAAATTTTAAAACATGTTATAGGTAGGCCAAGACCAAACCATACAAATTTTGAAGAGGGTGTTGTTTTTAATTTTTTTTCTACTGATTCATCCTTTCACTCTTTTCCATCAGGACACTCGTCCACAATTATTTCGGTAGCAATACTTTTGGGTTTATTAATCCCAAATCTAAGAAAATTTTTTATTATATTTAGTATCATAGTGGCTATAAGCAGGGTTGTGGTAGGGGCCCATTATTTAACAGATATAATTGCGGGTGGTTTAGTTGCTATAATTTTGTATAAAATTTTAAAAGCATTTATTAAAAAGCGCTATCCAATATTTTTTAACAAAAGATTTCAAATAAACAACAACTCTCTATTATTAAGAACTAATATAGTATTTATAACTATAGGTATATTTTTAACTGCCGGTAGTGCTCTTGATATTTTTGTTAGTGGTTTTTTTTATAAGGGGGCTGATCAATTTTTTCTTCAAAGTTATGATGCTCTTTCTTTTGTTTTTAGAGAATTTTTACTTCCTTTATTAGCCTTATATATTTTTATTATGCCAATAATTTCAATTTTTGTTCCAATAAACCAAATATATTTTGGACACAGGTTTCGCTTAAAAGAAATAGTGTTTATTTGGGTGTCAGGGGCAATCACATTGATTCTAGTTGTTAATATTTTTTTAAAAAATATGTGGGGAAGGGCTAGACCTAATGAAATTCAGCAGTTTGGTGGTAATGATCTTTTTACTCCCTGGTTTAGTTTTGGGGATTCTTGTTTTTCAAATTGTTCTTTTGTGTCTGGTGATGCTTCTGTTGGTTTTGCCTCAATAGTTTTTTACTTCATAACTAAAAATAATTTTTTTATTTATATGTCTATTTTTTTTGGTTTAAGTTTGGGATTTATTAGAATTATTGCTGGTGGTCATTTCCTAAGCGATATAATATTTGCCCAAATTGTTGTAACCGCAATGATGTTTATTTTTTTTATAATTTATAAAAGAGTTTTAAATGACTAGATTTTTTATCTTTTCAGCCCTAGCACTTTTATTTCTTAAGGTTTGTGGAGCTTATTATACTAATTTTTCATTATATGGCGATGAAGCGCAGTATTGGTTATGGTCCCAAAATTTAGACTTGGGATATTATTCAAAACCGCCCCTTCTCGCTTGGTTTTTGTTTGGTCATATTGGTTTATTTGGAGACTCTTTTTTTTCTTTAAAAATGTTTCCTATACTAATTTATTTTTTAATTTCCTTTGCTTTTTATAAGCTTTGTTTAGAGCTTGGTTTATCAAAAAATAACTCTATAGTTTGTTCATTAAGCTTTTTACTGATACCTGCCGCAACCCTCTCATCATTTTTAGTTTCTACAGATCTTTTGCTTTTGTTGTTTTGGGTTTTGTCCTTAACAAAAATATTAGAAATAAGAAAAAAAGATACGCTGATCAACTTCTTTTTGCTAGGAATTTTTTTAGGTTTAGCTTTTTTAGCCAAATACGCTGCGGTTTATTTTTTTTTAAGTTTGTTAATTTTAATTTTTATTGATACAAAATCATTAAATACCTTTACAGAAAATAAGCTTAAATGGCTTTTTTTCCTTTTGGTATTTACAATAATTATACTTCCAAACATTTATTGGAATATTAATAATGGTTGGGTTACCTTTTCACATACTTCAGACAACATAAACTTAAAAAATATTAATATTAATTTTAAAGAACCTTTAATTTTTTTAATTGCACAAATTTTAATGATTGGTCCTGTGCTGTTTGTGTCTTTTTTCTTTTTTTTTAAGTTTTTTTCCTTAGATTATGAAAATAAGCTTTTGTTGATTTTTTCATTACCAGTTGTAGTTATTGTTTTGATTGAGAGTTTTCTTGTTAAAGCGAACGCTAATTGGGCAGCCCCTGCTCTAATTTCTTTGTTTATTTTGTTTTTTAGGACTGTAATAAAAAAAAACCAATACTTGATTTTAGTAAACTATATTGCCAACTATGTGATTGCTGTTTTTTTATTTACGTCTATTTTAGTATCTTCAGATATAAAAATATTTGATAGAATTAGGGGAGTAGATGATTTTGTTAGTGAGGTTTTAAAAACAGCAGGTGATAAAGACCTTGTTTCTACTGACAGAATTATTTTTTCTAATATTTCATATATAACAAGAAACATGCCTAACAAAATTTATATGCCTTATATAAGCGGTGAGGCTATTACAAATCATTTTCAGATTAGCTCTCCACTGCACAAGAACAAAGTGGATGACTTTTATTTAATTGGTAATAAGGGTGATATCTCATACTTAATAAATTTATACCAATCAAACCTAATAAGAGAGTTTGATGTTCCTTTTAATTCTGAAAATATAAAACTTTATGAGATTGTTTTTAAATAGTTTTGTTTTTTTCTGCTTTATGTGTTGGCCGCTTATTGGAGAAGAAATTAAAAAAAACTATGTGGTTAAGGCTGGGGGCATAAAAATAGGCGAGCTAAGTTGGCAACTCAGAATAACTGATGATGACTATTCAACCAAAATAAATCTTAGGAGCAAGGGGTTGCTATCAGCAATATATAGTTTTAAGGGAGAGTATTTTTCTGAAGGAACAAATTTTGAAAACCAATTAATCTCAAAAAAATATACTCACTTTTGGCAAACTAAAAAAATAACAAAAAATATGGAGTTAACTTTTGCAGATAGAAAGTTAAAAACGATAAAACAAAGTCCTATTGAAAAAGAGCGGTTAAGACTTAGTGTGTATGATATTCAGCACACAAATGATCCTTTGACGTCCTTTATAAAAATAATGATGGGTCAAACAAATTCTTTAGTTGTTGACGGAAGAAGGCATTATACAATGAAGGTGATGTCTAATGACAACAAAAATCAAATAATAGTCGAAATTTCAAAATATTTTAATTTGTGGGCAGATCACAAAAGAAATAAATTTGAAAAAATAGTTTTTGAAAAAAAGAAGGAGGCTTTTTTACCATCTAAAATGTTTATTCATTTTGATGATAAAGTTTTCAAGCTATACGAGTATTAATTTTTCTTTCTTAAATAGACAAAAAAAGCCCCTTCTCCACCGTGCTTGATTGGGGCTTGCTCAAAAGAAAGAATATATTTAGAGAGTTTTTTTGATTTTACCCAATCAAAAAAGGCTGAGCGTATCACACCATGATATAGTTTTGGCTCATAATCGTCTTTTGGTTTTTTTATTTTAAAAAGACCTTTTCCGGTTACAAATAACAAGCACCGTTTACCTTCATTATAACACCCTAATATTGTAGATAAGAACATTTCTTCAGCCTCAAGAAGATTTTTGCCATGAAAGTCAATTTTTTTGTCAATTTTGAAAAGCTTTCTTTTAATATTTTTTCCTATTTTTACTTTTTCTAGAGAAAGTTGAGGGCTGTTAATTTGTTTTTCGATGCCTTTTTCAGAACTGGCAACATTTAATAAGTTGGTTTTTTTTTTAATAATTTTGTTTTTTGTTTTTGGCCTTGTGTTTGTTAGTCTATTCTTTTTTGTAATGGGCTTAACGCCTTTCATTTTTTTTAAAAATAAATCATTTTCATTCATCGCTTAAAAACACTTTAATTAGGTTTTTTACTCTTTTGGGGGTTTGATTATACCAAAGACTATTCATCATTTCAAAACAAACAAGGTGTTTGTTTTTTTTTCTCATATTTTTTAATAAATTTGAAAACCTCAGAACACCCCTTACCCCGATTTGGAAAATCATTTCAATTAATAGCTCTTCTTCTTTTTGGTTATGCGTGTATTTTTTAAGAAATTTTTTATAATTATTTACAGCAATTTCAAAATCTTGAATAAAAATATTTTCCAATTCTATTTTTGTTTTTTTGTTTTTTGTTAATTCTTTTTCATCTGGCAAAATTAAGTGACCATATCCAATAGTTAGGAAGCCTAGTTGGTCTCTGTAGGGGGTTAAAGAAAAGCCTTCATGTTTTTTAATTCTTTTTATAAGTTTTTTATAAGCCAATTTACTAAGTTGATACTAATTTCCACTCAGGACCACTTGAAGACTCTGGTTTTTCAAAAACCCATGTGTCTTTATTTTTTAAAACACTTTCTTCATTGTCACTTACTATTTGTTCGCTTATAAAATTTACCGCTATGCTAATTGTTCCCCCCTCAACTTTTGCGTCCTCTACACTCTCTATAACTAGTGAATAAAATTGAGAGTTAGGATTGTTTGAGCCTGAATCAATTGCGGTTTCAAATGCAGTGTAAACATCTTTCGAAACAAGGTTTTTAAGTGTTTTTTTATCTCCTTTGTTGAATGCAGTAATAATTATTTCAAATGCTTTTTTTGCCCCATCTAGAAAAATTTTATGATCAAAAGAACTTACTTTTTTATATACCTCTTCTAGTTTTTGTTCGTTTTCTTTTAGTTGTGGAATTTTTACTTGTTCAGGTTTTGATTCTTTTTTTACAAACTCTTGTTGATTTAAGTTTTTTTGAAAACCTGTTCTTTTTCCTAAAACGCTTCTAAGGCGGTAAATTATAAAAATAGCGATTACTCCAAATATAATAATATCAAAAAACTGTAAATCTCCATAAACCATAATTGAATATATAATTACTTTTTTTTATTTTAATAGATATATTTTTTCCAAAGAGGATCTTTTATTTCGAAAACCATTTTCTTATGAAGCTCAACATCTTCTTCTAATGGATCAAATTTTATTGTTTTACTATTGTTGCGTTCTTTTTTGGTTGTGTTGTTGGTTTTTGTTTTGTTGGTTTTTAATAGATTCATAGAAAATTGTTTTCCTCCCCTGAGCTCTAAGTATACCTCAGCCAATAACTGTGAATCTAATAGGGCACCATGAAGATTTCTTTCTGAAAGGTCAACTTTGAACCTCCTACACAAATAATCAAGGTTTGCTACACGTGTATTAAGAACACTCCTTGCTAACGTAACAGTATCAATAATAGGGTTTTGAATAGGGGGTTTTCCAATTAATGATAATTCATTGTTTATAAAACCAACATCAAAGTCTGCATTATGTATAATTAGTGGATCATTGCCTATAAAGTTTAAAAACTCATCACAATGATAGTTAAAGTTTTTTTTATCATTTAAAAAACTATTGGTTATTCCGGTAATTTTTTGAGCACTTTCTGATATTTTTTTATCAACATTACAATAAAACTGTAAGCATTTTTGAGTAGCAACATGATTTATTAACTCTACACAACCAACCTCTATCACTCTGTCACCGG
>CETH01079760.1_pt1 | contig 12056 bp, 10 predicted proteins | sample 361461 | NCBI WGS metagenome assembly CETH01 (sample SAMEA2622695, study PRJEB7988) | marine metagenome | isolation source: saline water (ENVO:00002010), including
TTTTAGCTGTTGGAGTTGAGCAAATGGGAACAGGTTTATTAGGTGGTTCAGGAGGAGGCAAAGGTATACCTAAAGAAGGCCTCTTAGGTTCAGGAACCATGCCAGCAGTTTTTGCTGAGGCAGGAATGGAGCACTCCAGACAATATGGCACAACTTTTGAACAATTTGCTAAGATTTCTGTTAAGAATCATCATCATTCAACCATGAACCCTAAAGCAAGATATCAAATAGAAACTCCTTTAGATGAAGTGATGAATGCTGAAATGATTTCTTATCCCAACACAAAGCTTATGTGCTCAGTAAATGTTGATGGAGCAGCGGCAGCTGTTCTTGTTTCAGAAAAAAAGGCAAAAGAGTTAGGAATTGGAAGATCAGTTAGAGTTAAGGCTTCAATTCTTACCAGTGATCCGTATCAAGAAAGAGACTTGGTTATGCCAGATGTAAATTCTTGTACAAGGAAAGCTGCTAAAGAAGCTTATGAAATGGCTGGTTTAGGTGCAGAAGATATTGACCTCGTAGAATTACACGATTGTTTTGCAACTGCTGAAATGCTTCATTATGAGAACTTAGGTCTTTGTAAAGATGGAGAAGCCGGAAGATTAATAGACGAAGGCGAAGTGGAGTTAGGTGGAAGAGTTCCGGTAAATGTTTCAGGAGGTCTTTTGTCTAAAGGTCACCCTCTAGGGGCAACGGGCATAGCGAATATTTATGAAGTTTGTACGCATCTTCGTGGAGAAGCTGGAGAGAGACAAGTTGAAGGAGCTAAGATAGGCCTAACGCATGTGATAGGTTTAGGAAGTGCTTGTGGAATTCACATTTTAGAAAAAGCTTAATTAATATTTATGCTTGTTGGTGTCGTTAGCGATACACACAATAATATTAAAAATATTGAAAATATTATTAATATTTTCAACGAAGAAGAAGTTGATTTAGTCATCCATACTGGAGATATTAGTAAGCCTGAAACTTTACGTTTATTCTCTGATCTAAATTGTAAGATGACCGGAGTCTTTGGTAATAACGACAGAATTGAAAAAGGGCTTAAAGAAGTTTGCCGTGAATGTAATTTTTACTTCCAAGAACCCCCTCTTTCATTAATTCTTGAAGGTAAGAAAATAGCAGTTTTCCATGAGCCCGAACTAGTCGAAAGCTACATTAAAGACCACGCAGATGTTCAATTAATAATTCATGGTCATACTCATAGATATAGGGAAGAGACTTTAAATGATATTATATTCTTTAACCCAGGAGAATCTGCCGGGTCTATGAAAGGAAAAAATGCTCTTGGCATAATAAATCTAAATAATCTAAAAATTAGAAGAATTTTTTTTTAAAATAGAAGAATAATAATAAAATAAAAAAGCTAAAAGGGATGCTTAGTACTAAAGGCCTTAAAGCCCTTAAAGAATAGTCTTGTTCTAAAAATACATCGAATAAAAAAGAAAACAAAGCAGGTGCGTAACTAGGTAACCCAACTTCTATTTGGGATGGTGTTAGAAAAATAACTACAGAAAGAGAACAGATAATTAGAGAATACTTCTTTGAAGTCAGGCTCAGTAAGTAACTAAAACAAAAAACAAGGACGATATAAAAAAACCAGAACATTTCTAATAATTTAAGAGAAGTTTATTCAGTGGGTCTCTAATGAGCTTCCTTCTCCAGCTTGTTAAAGCTCTGAGGGCTTCTTCAGAACTTGTATTAAGAGCTAATCTTACTAATTCTTTTTGACTTTTTTTTGAAAAGAATAATGTTGGATTAATTTGTTCTCTCTCGGCTATATTAAGAACAATATCATTAAATATGTTTAGTAAATTTCTTTCTTCTGATTTAGTTAGATTACAACCTATTTCTTCAATGTTTGTTAATGGATTAAAGGTATTTGAAATTAAAGACTCTAAGTCTTCATTGTGCCAATCCAGCTTATTGGATTCAATTAACGCTCTTTCTTGTTCAATAAAAAGATGAATTAGGTACTCTACATCAGAAGCCGCATAACTCAATTGAGAATCAGACAATGGTCTCCTTATCCAATTAGATCTAGTTTCTTTTTTATCTATAGTTATATCCAATTTTTCTTCTACTAATCCTTGATAACCAATGGAATAATGTCCATCTAAAAATGCATTAGCTAATTGTGTATCAAATAGATTTTTCATTACATTCCCTGTCCATGAATAAATTGCCTCTAAATCTTCTTTACAGGAATGAAAAATCTTTGTAACTGAATTTGTAATCAGAAAATCATAATTGCCTTGTGGATCACCAATTGAAACAGTATCTATAAGATAGATTTCATCTCCATCATTGACCTGAAGTAGTGCTAATCTCATATTATCTTTGGTTGTTCTCCTAAATTCAGTGTCAACACCTAAATATGGTTTATGTAAGAGCTCTTTATTTAAAAAAGACAAATCTTCCAGGCAATCAATATAAGTATACAAAGTCTTATTCTGTCTGATTTTTTAAAATCTGGAGAGAGATTACATCAGCTTCATCTTGTTCTGATTTATAACCATGAATTACTTTTTTAAAGATCTCTTTTAAAGCAAATACATCATTATTCTTTTCTGCTTCTTTTAGCTCTTCAATAAACCTTTCTATTTCTTGCTTCGTTATAAATTCTTCTTCAGCCCTAAGAATCTGTTGGTGTTCTGTTTTACTTACCTTATCTCCTATTAACAATTCTTCATATAACTTCTCGCCTGGCCTAAGCCCTGTAAAGATTATTTCTATATCTCCATTTGGATGATTCTCGTCTTTTACTTCAAATCCACTAAGATTTATTAACCTTTTAGCCAAGTCAACGATCCTAACAGACTCGCCCATATCTAAAACAAAAACATCTCCCCCTTCTCCCATTGCCCCTGCCTGTATAACCAGTTCAGCTGCTTCTGGAATAGACATAAAATACCTTGTAACTTCTGGATCAGTTACCGTTACAGGCCCACCCTCTTTGATCTGCTGTTGAAATAAGGGTATCGCAGATCCTGAAGAACCTAAAACATTACCAAACCTAACCATACTCATCCTAGTTACATTATCTATATCATTTTCATTAGAATAAGATTGGAGAATCATCTCAGCAAATCTCTTAGTGGCTCCCATGATATTTGTAGGCCTTACTGCCTTGTCTGTAGATATAAGCACAAATGTCTTAACTTTAGACTCAATTGCTGACTCAACGCAGGCTTTTGTACCAATTATATTATTAAATACACCTTCAAATGGATTCTGCTCAACTAGAGGCACGTGTTTATAAGCGGCAGTGTGATATATTGTATCTACAGAAAAATTTTGACAAATTTCCTTCATTCTTTTCTTGTTAGTAACACTGGAAATCACTGATTTTAAGTTTGTATTTGGTATTGAGGACTCTATTTCATTCTTTATTTCGTACAAGGCATATTCATTTGCATCTAGAATTATTAAAGTCTTTGGTCTGTTCCTTGCTACTTGTCTAGTTATTTCTGAACCAATTGACCCTCCTGCTCCCGTTATTAAAACAGTCTTTCCTTTAATATTCCTATCTAGGAGCTCTTGATTGGCTTCTACTTCATATCTACCCAGTAAATCAGTTATATCTACTTCTTTTAACTCAGAAACGAGCACTTTGCCTAGAGCTAATTCAGCTAAGCCTGGCAGTATCCTTACCTTGACAGAGTAATCTTCTATTTCTTTAAGTAATTCTCTTAAGATTGATCTTGATGCAGAGGGTATGGCGATAAGTACTTCATCTACTTTGTTTTTCCTTACAAGCTTCTCAAGTTTCTTAGGGTGAAAGACTTTTATCCCTCCCAAAAAAGTGTCGTGTAATGAGCTATCTCTATCGATGAAAGCTACAGGTTGCATTTCAGAACTCACTCTAAGAGCTCCTGCTAATTGAATTCCAGCAGATCCAGCCCCATAAATGACAACTCTTTTATCTGAATGAGAAAAAGAAAAGAAATAATGAGCGCATATACGAGAACCTATGATAAAAAAGAAAGTCATAAGCACACCAAATAACCATCCAGTTAAGGTAATAATTGAACTTGGGTTACCTGATAAGAAAGGAATATAGGCTTGTAATAAACTAAATACAAATTTTAAAATAAAATATAAAACTAGAGTTAAGGCAATTGACCTTGATAAAAGATAAATTACAGAAAAATCTATATATCTTAAGACTGAGTTATAAACTCCTGACAAATAAAAAATAAAGATAGAGAAAATAGGAATCCAACTTAATTTAAGAATCTCTTCCAAATTTAATTCCGATATTATTTGATTGCTAACTAAGAGTGCAGCTAGAACAGCGACACTTAATGAAACAAAATCTACTGAAGCAGCAATAAATTGTTTGGTTTTTCTACTAGAAGCTAATAATAATTTTTTCAAATGAATTGCAATGTTTTGTTGTTAAACCAGTATAAAGTTATAGTTAAATGCTTCAATTTCTTAATTACTAGAAAGAAGTTTAATGTGAAACGCCGTCTTTTTTAATAACTTTAATAATAGTAAGCCAAATTATATAAATATCAAAACTCATAGAAGCTCTCTTTAAATATTCCTCATCATATTGAACCTTTTCAGAAATAGAGAGCTCATCTCTTCCATTAACTTGAGCCCACCCGGTAACACCAGGCTTTAATTTACTAACTTCTTTTTTATTTCTTTGGGCAATTAAATCATTTTGATTGTATAAAGAAGGCCTGGGGCCAACAAAACTCATATGCCCCAATAGAATTGTTACTAGTTGAGGAAGCTCGTCTAAACTATATTTTCTTAAAATTAGACCCAGGGGGGCATAAAGATTCTGTGCATCTTCAAGTAAATGACTTGCAACTTCAGGAGAATTGATATGCATTGTTCTAAATTTAGGCATCTGAAAATTTAAATTATTCTTTCCAACCCTCTCAGACCAATATATTACCTCACCTTCAGAAGTTGTCTTGATGGCAATAAAAATTAAAACCATTGGTAAAAAAAGGATTAACAACAGAAGAATTGAAAGAGTGATATCAAAAAGCCTTTTCATTTAAATTGCTTAAGGTAAATATTGTTTTAAAACCGGTGTCTTCAAGTTTAGTTGAGTCATAGACTTCGTTACCAGTAATTTTTTTTATTTTCTTGTTAAGACTAGGACCAAATAAAGCTAAGAATTTTAGAAATGTAAGGGGTATTCTCCAGCTAGGTATTCTTTTACCCAAAAGAGTACAAAACTCTTCATAGATATCTGACGAAGAATATGTTTTACCGTCAGTTGCGATGTAGATTTCTCCATTTGTTTTATCGTTTAATGCTATGAACAATAATGATCTTGCAACATCATCAACATGTATCATAGACCGGCAATTTGATAACTTAGGAAGAGGAGGAAACCATCCTCTCTTTATTGCTGATTGCATAGCTTGCAAGTTTCCCTTTACGTTTGGTCCATAAACTAATGAAGGTCTTAAAATAGAAGTATCCATAGATGTGCTAATTGCTAATTCTAATAACGAAATTTCAGCTTGCCTTTTTGATACGCCATAGATTTCATGCAAGTTAACAGATGAGCCATTGTCGAAATTGTTATTATCATGAAAATTTCCAGCCTTTACACTACTAACATAGATGAATTTTCTTACCTTTGATAAAGAAGCTAATTTAGCCAATTTCATAGTAGCATCAACATTAAGAGATATGTATTTGTCTTTATTATCGGCCTTGTTACTCAGGTCATGGGCATAACCCGCCAAGTGAAAAATTACTTCTATATCATCAAAAGCTTCTGCAGGTATATCATCATTTTCTATATCGCATACAATGGAATCAAAAAAGTCCGTTCTACTTCTAGTAATAACTCTAACGTAGTGGTCTTCTTTGACAAGGAGATCACATAATCTTTTTCCTATAAAGCCTGACGCACCTGTAACAAGAACCCTCATATAAAAAATGCTTATTATTTTTTATATAAAAGTAGTTATTTGACTTCTAATAGCATTCACAACAACAGATGAAGGAGAGTGGTTATCATCAAATTCATAGTCAACTTCCCAGGGTATGGAGGTAGCTAATCTAACAGATTCAACTATATTTTCTGAGTCCATTCCGGAGATAATTGTTCCGCCGCTCTCAACTGTTTCATACCTCTCAGTTGTTGTTCTTAAACTAACATTGGGCACCTTATAGAAAAGTCCTTCTTCTGCAGCGGTTCCGGAGTCAGATAAGACACAAAAAGATTCTTTAAGAATTTTATTAAAATCATAGAAACCCAAAGGTTTTATTATTATTAAATCTTTAGGTATTTTAATATCTTCCAATTTGCTAGCTGTCCTTGGGTGCATAGGAAAGATAACTTTTTTATTAAGTCCCTTACCTAGCTTACCTAATGCATCAAAAATAAAATTTCGGATCTTTGGGTCATCTACTTGCTCTGTTCTATGTGCAGTTACTAAAATATAGTCTTTTGATGACAAACCTAATTCTTCAAGAATATCACTTTCATCTATTTGGTCTTGGAAATTTTTCATTACCTCAAATGTTGTATTGCCAGTTACAAATATTTTTGAAGGGTGAATATTTTCTCTTATCAAGTTTTCTCTATGATATTTTCTAAAAGGCAATAGAATATCACTCATGTGATCGATTAACATTCTGTTACGCTGTTCTGGCATTCTCTTATCCCATGCACGCAATCCAGCTTCCATATGGAAAGTTCTAATACCTCTATTAGTTGCAGGCATTATTGATAAACCACTATAAGTATCACCCAGTATTACTATTGCATCAGGCTTAACTTTTTCCATTACTTCATCACTCTTTTTTATTACGTCAGCAACCTCATTAGCGTAACTAGATGTATCAATACCTAATTCATAATCTGGCTTACGCAATTGTAGATCGTTAAAAAAGAAATCTTTTAATTCAGGAGTATAATTTTGACCTGTATGAACCATAACATGATCAAAATTTAGTTGATCTAACTTTTTTAAAGTCCCCCACATCTTAATCATTTCCGGTCTGGTTCCAAGAATTGACATTACTTTCATGGCTTAACTTCTCCTTATATTAAAAAAATTATTCATCAGAATAATCAACAATACGAACTTCTGGAAGAGGAATAATCATCTTACCTCCATCTAGAAGATACTTTTTATTTTTCTTAGAAATTTCTTCAAAGAAGCTCCAAGCAAAAACTAAAATATAGTCAGGAGGATCGATATCTAAAACTTCTGATGATTTAATTAAGAAATGGGAACCTGGAGTATAAAACCCTTGCTTGGCTGGCGCATCATCAATCATATAATCAAGTTGATTATGGTCAATTCCACAAAACTGTATCATTGTATTTGCTCTTCCTGAGGCACCGTAACCCGCTATGGTCTTTCCTTGCTTCTTTATTTCATTTAAACAATTATTTAATTCTGATTTCTGTTGTTTAATTTTTTTAGCAAAGCTAGAGAATGTTGAAAACCTATCAAACCCTTTCTTAATTTCTTCATTTCTAAGCAACTCAACGCTATCTTTAACTGGGTTCGAAGCCTTTTGATGATCCTTTCGTACGTAGTAGCGCATTGATCCTGCATGGATTTGCAAGGGTGTAACATCAAAAATAACCATACCGTATCTTTTGAAATGATTTTCTAAAGATAACAGTGAGTGATAATAGATATGTTCGTGATAAATCATATCGTACTGCATATCATTGATAATTTTATCCAGGTAATGCACTTCAAAGATAAAAACACCTTCTTCGTCTAAGACTTGATCAATTGCTCTAGTTATACCTTGCATATCAGAGATATGTGCATAAACATTGTTCGCCAAAACCATATCCATTTTCCCAAACTCTTTAACAATAGATTGGGCAGAATTTTCATTAAAAAAATCATTAATAACCGATACATTTGGGATCTCTATTTGATTTACTACATTCACTGCGGGATCTATTCCAATTAACGTCCCGATTCCCTCTTCAGAAAGAGGTCTTAAGAGAATCCCATCATTACAACCAAATTCCATAACTTTAGACTCTGAAGGTTTAGGGAAAAATCTTTTTACTAACTCTTTTGCGTGATTTTTAAAGTGATCTGATAGAGTATTAATTGAAGAAGAAAAATAAAAATAATCTTCAAATAAGTCGCTTTCATTTATCTTATCAACAATCTGGACACCAAAACATGACTCACAGAAATATAACCTCATCGGATATTTTTTTTCTCTATTAAATTGGTCTACAGTTACAAAACCTCCAGCCAATGCCATTTCTCCAAAATCCATGATCAGATTCATATCAGAAGAATCACAAAAGGAACAGGAGGTGCTGTATTTCATTTTTATTTAGCTTAAGACAATCTTCGTAAGATTTTGCTAGAAGCAGACTCAACACTAAAAATTTCTTGCAATAGTTTGTGGCCACTTTCGCCCATTTTTTCTCTTAGGTTCTTGTCTTCCGCTAATTTTATTGCATATTTTATAAAAGTTGTATTATCGCCATTTAAAACAACATATCCAGACTTATTATGCACAATATCAAACATATCATTATCTTCATTGATACTAGCTAGCATTGGTTTCTTAGATTTAATATAGCTCATTATTTTACCGGGAATATTTTGTGTTCTAAAATCTCTATTTAGAGAAATTAGCCCTACATCACTTGCAGCTACAATTTTTTGAAATTCTAAAGGGGACACAGATCCCATCAAAAACATATTTGTTATATTTTCATTAATAATTTTATCACTTAATCTATCAAATTCTGTGCCTTCTCCCACTAATAAAAAGAAAATATTCTTTTGATCTTTTAAATTCGAAGCTAAATTGAGTAAGTTATCTAAATCTTGTGCTACACCTATATTCCCTCCATAAAGAAATAACACCTTCTCTTCTATATTTAAATCTTTTCTAATTGAAGAAATCTCCTTTATATTTACTTCTTCGTCTGGTTGAACCCAGTTAAAAAGAACTTCAGGATTAAAAAATTTAAGAAATAAACTTTCTTCAAAATATGATTTGTTCTTGGGGCTCTGAACTCCGATGAAATCTGCAGAACTATAGAGCCTATACTCATGAATTTTTAAAAATAGGTGTGCCAAACTATATTTCCTTATTAAACCTAAATCAACAGCCCACTTAGGAAAAATATCTCGAAGGACAAGATAGCTTTTTAGCTTAAAGCTTTTCTTCAATTTATTAATTAAGTAGGCCCAAAATATAGTTGGAGAATAGTAGATAACTAAATCAAATTCAGAGTAGTCTATGCAATCTTTTGTCTGTTTCCAAATTCTCCTACCAAGTGATATTTCATTTAACAGCCTCGAGAACTTATTTGTCTTTAAATCAGGAGATTTCACTCTTATAATTCGAATACTCTCTTCAGTTGTTATATCCAAGTCTTTGGTTATATTATTTGAACCCGAGATGATAGTTACGTCATGTCCTTGAATAAATAATTCTTTTGCCAAATCTCTAAACATTACTGCGCTAGAAAGTGGATAAGGAAGGTATCTGTCTAGAAGAAGAAGTATTTTATATTCTGACAATTTATTAATTAATAAGGAAAAAATTATTTATTAAGAAGTTCTTGTACATATGGGATGCTTAGAAGAAGTTCTTTCAATTCTTTTCGTTCTAATCTCTTAGTGTTGTGAGAAGTATAATCTTCAAGATTTGAAAGTTTTTCATCCCCCTGATTGGAATATTTATTGTAATTTAAATCTCTATTGTCTGCAGGAATTCTATAGAATCCTCCTTCATCTTGAGCTCGAAGCATTTCTTCTCTAGAAATTAAAGATTCATATAGCTTTTCTCCATGCCTTGTTCCAATAATATTAATACTATTATCTTTTAAAAATATATCTTTCAGACTTTCTGCTAACTCACCTATTGTGCAACTTGGGGCCTTTTGAACAAAAATATCACCTTGATCGCCATTAAGGAATGCATAGAGAACAAGATCTACTGAATCCTCTAAAGACATCATGAATCTTGTCATAGAAGAATCAGTAATGGTTATTGGTTGACCGTTTAAGAGTTGAGATATGAACAATGGAATTACTGAGCCTCTAGAAGCCATTACATTTCCATATCTTGTAGCACAAAAGATTGTTTCTCCTTTTTGCTGAATTCTGGATTTAGCTACCATAAATTTTTCCATTAATGCTTTAGTTATACCCATTGCATTTACAGGATAAACAGCCTTGTCAGTGCTTAGAAGAACAACTTTATTAACTCCTGACAAAGACGCAGCATTCATAACATTTTCAGCTCCCAAAGAGTTTGTCTTCATAGCTTCAATTGGATAAAACTCGCAAGAAGGAACTTGCTTTAAGGCCGCTGCATGAAAAACAAAATCAACACCCTTCATAGAATCTGCAACACTTTGATAATCCCTGACATCTCCTAAATAAAATTTTAATTTATCATTAAGATAATGCATTCTCATATCTTCTTGCTTCTTTTCATCTCGGCTAAATATTCTTATCTCTTTAACTTCTGTCGAAAGAAGTCTTTCCAATACGCTGTTTCCAAAAGAGCCTGTACCTCCAGTAATCATTATGACTTTGTTTTCAAACATAAATCTTCCTATTCTTGAAATGAATACATTGATTCAATCATTTCTTGTAAATCAGGCATATCATAACCTGTTTTATCTATAAATTTAGTTGAATCAAGTGTGCGGTTAATTGCAAGGGAACCTTCTTTTTCAATTCTGATTATTTTTTTATATTTATCGGCCAATAGGCTTAAAAGTTCATATTTTGATATGCCTGAGTGCCCAATATTATAGAGTCCTTTTAATTCCTTATTTGGAATAATAATATCTCTAATAATTTCTGAGAGTGTATTTACGGGCAATCCCGAAAAAATATAATTACTATAACCCACACACTTATCACTTTGATTTAAAAACCAATCAAGAAGACCATTGTCCCCTAATAAAGAATTACCGAAGAATGATGTTCTTATTGAAACAGCATTTCCAGTGACCACCTCACCATTTAATTTACATTCTCCTTCAAGATTTATAGGGTCAGGTGTATCTAATTCCGTATAGTTTCCTTTGCTTCCAGAAAAAACACCATCTGTACTGATGTGTATATACCTAGAATTAGCACCCTCACAATATTTTGCAATTTTATGGGGGAGCTCTGAATAGAATTCTCTATGTAATCTAGGATCCTGCTCTTTTAATTTATCAGGGCTTAATGATAGGCAGTTTATTGCTACATCAGGATTGATTTCATGAAAAAGAGATTCCATTAAATCTAAATTCATTGCATCCTCTAAGCCAACTAATTTGCATTCTGGAAAACTAGTAAAGTATTTAGATCTAGAAATATCTCTAGTGCTACCGAATACATCTATTTCCTTAGAAAGACTTAGAATTTTGGACAAGTTACTTCCTAAAATTCCAGTGGCCCCTAATACTAAGACCTTCATATTAGTTTACTTAAGTCTAAGTCTTTTAAGTTATCTTTCATCTTATAAAACAGTTATTTTTAGTTAATAGACTATTATTTAAATAACTTTTTAATAAAACTTATCTTCCATGTTAAGTCTTTCTAAACCCAACCTATCAATATCTGGGTCATCATCAGGTCTGCCTAAGAAATGTGCTTTAAATCTTTCAGTTGCTTCTCCTTCTTTAAGAAGACTAAAGGTAATCATTTTTCTAGAAGTCTTAGTACATGGAACGCCATGATAAGACTTATCTGTATTGTAAAAAACTACCATTCTATTGTTAATAGGCTCTACTTCATGGATCATTTTGGTCATATCATCATTCCAAATTTCTAAACAGCCCTCATCTCTGTTTTTTTCGTAACCGTCTCTAAAATAGAACAGAAAAGTTAATTCTTTTCTCATGCCGGTTTCAGCATGCTTTCTTGCATCACTGTGAACAAGCTGAAATCCACCTGGTAATGTTTCTCTTAAACCAGCCCATCTCCAATTAGGATCAACTTTAAGATCTTTCATCCCGGTTATTTTTTCATACACCTTTAAGGCTTCTTCACTGTTAAGATCCTCAATCAAGATCCTATAAAAATCTGGCATATTTTGCTTACCGCTCATAGCCAACATCTTTC
>CETH01093477.1_pt1 | contig 12046 bp, 12 predicted proteins | sample 361461 | NCBI WGS metagenome assembly CETH01 (sample SAMEA2622695, study PRJEB7988) | marine metagenome | isolation source: saline water (ENVO:00002010), including
TCTTATGAGGCTAAATTAAAACATAATTCATTGATAAATAAAATTTATAAATCAAAAACGATCAATGAAAGACATAGACACAGGTATGAAGTGAATAATAATTATAAAAATCAATTTGAAAAAAAAGGATTAATTTTTTCTGGAATGTCCCCTGATAACAAGCTTCCTGAGATAATAGAACTTAAAAATCATCCATGGTTTATAGGAGTTCAATTTCATCCTGAATTTAAATCTAGACCTTTATCACCACATCCTTTATTCTCTTCATTTATCAAAGCTGCAAAATTCTATTAATGGAAAACAAAGTAATAAATTGCAATGGAATAGAGATTTCAAATAATAAGAAAATTACATTAATTGCTGGACCTTGTCAGCTTGAGACTGAACAGCATGCTATGGATATGTCTGGTAAAATAAAAGAGATATGTAAAAAATTTGATATCGGATTTATTTATAAAACTTCATTTGATAAAGCGAATAGAACTAGTTTAAAAGGTAAAAGAGGTGCTGGTTTAGAAAAATCATTACCTGTTTTTGACAAAATTAAAAAAGAATTAAACATACCTATATTAACTGACGTACATAATGAAAAACAATGCAATGTAGTATCGAACCACGTAGATATTTTACAAATCCCTGCTTTTTTATGCAGACAAACTGACTTATTAGTAGCTGCAGCCAAAACAAAAAAAATTATTAATGTAAAAAAAGGTCAATTTTTAGCACCATGGGATATGACAAATGTCACAAAGAAAATTTCTGAATCTGGAAATGATAATATTTTAGTTACCGAAAGAGGTGCTAGTTTTGGATACAACACCTTAGTTTCAGATATGAGATCAATTCCTATTATGGCAAAAAACGGTTACCCAGTAGTTTTTGATGGAACACACTCAGTGCAGCAACCTGGAGGTCTTGGAGAAAAAAGTGGTGGTCAAAGAGAATTTGTAGAATATTTAACAAGAGCAGCAGTTGCGGTTGGTGTTGCGTCTATATTTATAGAAACACACCAAGATCCTAATAACGCACCTTCCGACGGACCTAACATGGTACCGTTAAATAAATTGGAAAATTTAATTAATCAAGTTGTAGAAATAGATAAATTAATTAAAAAATATTAATGAGTAAAATTTCAAAAGTTGTCGCAAGACAAATTTTCGATAGCAGAGGTAATCCAACTATAGAAGCTGAAGTTTTTTGTAATAATAAAAGCGCGTCAGCAATTTGTCCATCAGGTGCATCTACTGGAACTTACGAAGCTTTTGAAAAAAGGGACTTTAATAGTAAAAAATATTTAGGAAAAAGTGTTTTTACAGCAGTAAATATTATTAATAAAAAAATTTCTAAAAAAATTAAAAATCAAAATGTGCATAATCAAGAGAAAATAGATCATATTTTAATTAAATTAGATGGAACAAAGCAAAAAACTAAATTAGGAGCAAATTCAATACTCGCAGTTTCAATGGCTGTTAAAAAGTTATCAGCAAAATTAAAAAATATAAGTTTATACAAAACATTTATTAATAAGAAAAATTTTCTTTTACCTTACCCTTTAATGAACATAATAAATGGTGGTGCCCATGCTAATAATGCTCTTAGAATCCAAGAATTTATGATTAGACCTGATGGTGCAAAAAATTTTTCTGAGGCTATAAGAATATGTTATTTAATTATAAACAATCTTAAAAAAATATTAAAAAATAAAAATTTATCTACATCGGTTGGTGATGAAGGTGGTTTTGCTCCATTTATAAAGGACAATGAAGAAGCCCTTGATTTAATAGTTAGAGCTATCAAACTGTCTGGATTTATAAACGGAAAAGATGTTTCAATTTGTATAGATGTAGCTGCAAATGAATTATTAAAAAATAACAAATATTCTGTTCATTCAAAAAAATTTATATCACCAGATCAAACTATAAAAAAATATAATTCATTAATAAAAAAATATAAGATTCAATCAATCGAAGACCCATTTGGTGAGAATGATTGGATATCTTGGAGTAAATTCACACATAAGTTAAAAGAAAAAATACAAATAGTTGGCGATGATTTATATGCCACAAACTTGGAAAGACTAAAAATAGGATTTTTAAAACAAACATCTAATTCAATTTTAATAAAATTAAATCAAATAGGAACCGTAACTGAAACATTAAAAGTAATTAAATTTGCTCATTTAATTGGATTTAATACTATAATTTCACATCGTTCAGGAGATAGTGAAGATACATTTATTGCAGATTTTGCTGTTGGCACTAATTCTAATCAAATCAAGACAGGTTCTCTATCTAGATCAGAAAGAGTATCAAAATATAACCAATTATTAAGAATTGAAGAAGACCTTGGAAGTAAAGCAAAAATGAATAAAATATCTTAATGATTGATAAAATAAAAAAAAATCTTTTTCTATTACTATCAACTTTTTTTGTTTTTTATTTCTTTTTTAACCTTTTAGATGGAGAAAGAGGTTTAATTTCTTATTTAAATAAAAAGACATTATTAAATGAACTAAAAATACAGAAAATTGATTTAAATAAAAAAATTGAAGATTTAGAATTGAAAAATTCATTACTATCAGAAAACTTGGATTTAGATTTTATAGAAATATTAATCAGAGAAAAATTTTTATTTGGTAGAAAAAGTGAGTCAATTCATATATTGAAAGAAAATGAAAATTAGACATCCAGAAAAAGTAAATAAACCTATAAATCCAATTAAAAAAAAACCTAATTGGATAAAATCAAAATTGATAAATAGTAAAGAATTTTTCTATACCAAAACAGTAGTTAATCAAAATAATCTTGTTACAGTTTGCCAAGAAGCTAATTGTCCAAATATAACAGAATGTTGGAGTAAAAGACATGCAACATTTATGATAATGGGTGACACATGCACAAGAGCTTGCGCTTTTTGTGATGTAATAACTGGCATACCAAAACCACTTGATAAATTAGAGCCATTTAAAATAGCTTCAGCAATTCAAAAATTAAATTTAAGGCACGCTGTAATTACTTCTGTAGATAGAGATGATCTTGATGATGGAGGTGCTAATCATTTTTATGATGTTATTATAGAAATAAAAAAAAATAATCCCACAACAACGATAGAAGTTTTGACTCCAGATTTTTTAAGAAAAGGAGATTCTTACAAAAAAGTTATCGAAGCAAAGCCAGATGTTTTTAATCATAACATTGAAACAGTACCTGGACTTTACAGAAAAATAAGACCTGGTTCTAGATACTTTTCATCACTTGAACTTTTAAAAAATGTAAAAAAAATTGATAAAAATATTTTTACTAAATCAGGATTGATGGTTGGTTTAGGAGAAAAAAAAGATGAAATTCTTCAGGTAATGGATGATTTAAAATCAGCAGAGGTTGATTTTTTAACTATAGGTCAATACTTACAACCTTCACCTAAACATCATCCTTTAAATAGATATTATAATCCTCAAGAATTTAATGATCTAGAAGTTATAGCTAAATCAAAAGGATTTTTATTGGTTTCTTCTTCTCCCCTCACAAGATCTTCTTACCATGCCGATGAAGATTTTGCTGAATTACAAAAAAAAAGAATTAAACAAGCTAATGCCCAAAGCATCAGTTAAAAGGCTAATTGAATGTAAAAAAGAGCAATTGATTGATCTTGTTCTTGATATAGAAAAATATCCACAATTTGTCCCGTTCTGTCTAGATTCAAAAATTTATGAAAAAAAGGAGAAGGGAGATTTATTATTAATTATTGCAGATTTAACAATTGGAAAAGGTCCTTTTACAGACACATATAAAAGCGACGTTAAATTTAATAAAAAAGATGACTCAATTTATGTAACTAATCTTGATGGTCCTTTAAAACATTTAGAAAATAAATGGCATTTTAAAGAAGAAAATAATTATACCGAAGTATCATTTGATGTTGATTTTGAACTAAAAAATCATTTTTTAAATATAATTATGACTAAATCTTTTCAATTTGGCTTAGATAAAATAGCAGATGCTTTTCAAAAAAGGGCTGAAGAATTATTTAGCAAAGCTTAAAATTAAGTATAAAGCTTTATTAACTGTAGCTCTTTGAATGGAATTTCTTTTTTTATTTTTAAATAGATATCTTTTGACTAATGTTTTGTTGTCTTTTTTTATACCTATATAGACCAAACCAACTGGTTTTTGTTTAGTGCCACCACTAGGCCCAGCAACACCAGTAATTGAAACAGAAATATTAGTTTTGCTGATTTTATTTAAATTTTTAACCATGTATAAACAAGTCTCATAACTTACAGCGCCATGTTTTATTATTATTTCTTTTGGAACTTTAAGAATGTTAATTTTTGCCTGATTTGAATAGGTGATTAATCCAAGTGTAAAGACTTTAGAAGAACCACTTATTGAAGTAATACAACTTGAAAGTAACCCACCCGTACAAGATTCTACAAAAGATATTTTAAATTTTTTTTTTTTTAATAGTCTCACTACTCTTTGAGAAATTTTTTTCATGAAGTTATCACCATATATAAGACTAGAACTGCTACAACATATAATCCAGCGCAAACATCATCCATAATAACACCAAAACTATTTTTAAAATTTTTATCATAGTAACTAACTGGGTAGGGTTTGGTGATATCAAAAATTCTAAATAGGATAAACATTATAAAATAAAAGGTTAATACTTGACTAGTTTCTTTAGAACTTTCATGAGCAATTTCATAAAGACATATAGGAATTGATTGACCAACAAACTCATCAATAACAACTTCTTTAGGATCTTTGTTGTCTAAATCTTTAATAAAAATATTTACAGCAAAAATAGAAATAACAAATATAATTATAATTCCAATCAAAATAATATTTGGTGCAAAATTTAATATATGGAATAAAAAAAATAAAAATATGGTTGTTACTAAAGATGCAATACTACCTGGTATTTTACTAATTTTACCTATTCCAAAAAGAGTAACAAATAAAAAATTAATTTTATTAAACATAATTTATAACTGAAGTAATTACTTCACACGCTATAGCTTTTTCTTTTCCAATTAAACCCAATTTTTCGGTTGTTTTTCCTTTTATATTAATTTGACTTTTTGATATGTCACAAATTTTGGCTATTGAATGAATCAATCTTTTTTTTAATTTTGAAATCTTTGGTTTTTCGGTAATAATATTTATGTCTATATTATTAATTAAAAAATTTTTTAATTTTATTTTGTTTATAATTTTTTTAAGCAAAATAGTTGATCTAATATTTTTATATTTTCTACTTTTATTGGAAAATTTTTCTCCAATATCTCCCATTTTGCAAGCTCCTAATATAGAGTCAATAATTGCATGTAATACAGGATCTCCATCAGAATGACCTAAAGTACCTAATTTAGACCTAATTTTTATTCCACCTAAAAATAATTTTTTATTTTGTACTAATCTATGAACATCAAAACCTATTCCGTAGGAAATTTTATTTTGTTTGATATCACTATCAAAAGTTATTTTTAAGTTTTCATTTTCACCTTGAATGAATTTTACATCTAAACCTTTATCAATAAATAATGATGACTCATCTTGGATATTTTTTTTGTTATTTGATGAAAGAGAATATAAAAATTTATAATTAAACGCCTGGGGTGTCTGTGTTAAAATCAAATTTTCTCTGCTTAAATTAAAAAGATTCTTTTTGTATTTATATTTTATTGAGTCTTTAGATTTAACGTATGGAATGACAGCATTGTTTTTTTTTAAATTATTCAGAAGTTTTTTAATAAGATTTATTGAAAAATTTGGCCTTGCTGCGTCATGAATTAATACATTTTTAATTTTTAATTTTTTAGCAAATTTTAAACCTAAAAATGAAGAGTCATTTCTTTCTTTTCCACCCTTTATTATTTTTACATTTGCAGGATATTTGCGTTTTATAAATTTTTTATTATTAACTACTAGAATTATATACTTAAAAAGTCTTGATTTAATGATTTTTTCTAAAGAGTGTTCATATATTGGTTTTTTTTTATAAATATCAAATTGTTTTGGAATTTTCGATTTAAATCGTTTCCCTTTTCCAGCAGCAAGTATTATAAAACAGTTACTCATTGATTTATTTTAAGTATTTTTTATATAATTTAATTTATGTTAACTTTCTTAAAAAGAAACTTATTTATATTAATAATTTTCATTTTTACATTATCATTAGGTTTTTTAACTTTTTTAACGTTCATTGACAAAAGTTTTTTTCAACTAAATGATAAAAATTTAATTTATTTATTAATAACTGATGTAGTTTTACTAGTTATTTTTTTTGCGATTATATTCAACGAAGTTAAAAATTCTATAAAAAACAATATTAGTGTTAGAGGATCTGTGGCTAATAGAAAATATATTGTATTTTTTTCACTATTTACTTTAATTCCTTCTTTATTGATTTCTACATTTTCGCTTTTCTTATTTTCTTTTGCGTTAGAGAAATATTTTGATCAAAAAATTACAACAGCAGTTAATAATTCTTATGAACTTGCTAAAAATTATGTGGATGAAAAAAGAAATAAAATAGAATCTGATATAGTTCTAGTTGCATATGATCTTAATCAAAACGCAAAAAATTTAATAAATAAACCCGTTCAACTTCAAAATTATTTAAATAATCAAAGATTAATTAGGGGTTTAGATCAAATACATTTAATAAATAACAAAAAGGAAGTTTTAATATCATCATCAAATACAAAATATATTCCTGTTGAAGATGAGGCTCTTAAAATGGTACTAAATGATGATAGGCCGCTTAAGATAATCAATGCATTCGAAAACAAATCTGCTGCTATAATTAAACTCGTCAGTTTTAATAATACTTTTCTTTATGTTGTTAAATTTTTAGATAAAGAAATATCAAAATATCTAACTGAATCTGAAGAAGCATTAAATTTTTACTATACAGTTGAGGATCAAAATGTTGGAATTAAAATTTCTTTTGCTTTAATATATATAATTGTAGTTACATTACTTTTATTTCTGTCAATAACAATCGCGATCAGATTTTCCTCGAGGTTTTTTATATCCATTAACAACTTAATTTCAGCATCTGAAGAGATAGGCAGAGGTAATTTAAATACCAAAGTACCAGAAATTAAATCAGATATTGAAATGGAAATATTAAACAAAAATTTTAATGACATGATTAATAAACTTAAAGATCAACAAGAAAAACTTATTTCATCAGAAAGACATGAGGCATGGGAAAGTGTTGCAAGAAAACTTGCTCACGAAATAAAAAATCCACTTACACCTATACAATTAACTATAGATAATTTGAGTTCTAAATATGCACATGAAATTGATCCTTCAAAACAAGAAAAATATAAAGGAAATCTTAAAACGATACACAATCAAATAAAACAAATTGAAAATTTGGTAAATGAATTTTCTGATTTTGCAAGAATGCCTAAGCCAGTTTTTAAAAAAAATAATATAGTTGAAATTGTTAAAACAAACATTGAGCTTTTAAAAAAGATTGATCAAGAAATTTTAATTAAATTTAATTTAGAAAATAAAAATGAATTAAGTATTTACTGCGATTACGAACAAATCAGTAGAGTTTTATTTAACCTTTTAAAAAATTCTATTGAAAGTATTCAAGAAAAAGTAAAAAATACTAATAATATTAACAAAAAAATTCATATAGAAATTATCGAGATAAGTGACTATATAACAATTAATTTGACAGATAATGGAATTGGATTTTCTAATAAAGCTACAAAAGATTTGGTTAAACCATATTATACAACTAAACAAAAAGGAACAGGATTAGGTTTATCAATAGTAAACAAAATTATTAATGATCATAACGGATCTATTGAATTTGTAACAATTAAGAATGGAGCTAAAGTAAAAATCAACTTACCAATTAAAAAAAATGGCAACTGAAATTTTAATAATAGATGATAATGCGGATATAAGAATAATTCTTGATGAATTAATTTCAGAAGCTGGATACAAAACTAGATTGGCTGCTAATTACAATCAAGCATTAACAGAAATTGATAAAAAACTTCCAGACGTAGCAATTATCGATGTTAAACTAGATAAAGGGGACAATGATGGTATTGAGTTATTAAATCATATAAAAAATAAAAATAAAGATATTCCTGTAATTATAATTTCAGGACATGCGAATATCGAAATGGCAATTAATTCATTAAAATCTGGTGCATTTGAATTTATACAAAAACCCTTTGATAAAGAAAGATTAATGAATTTTATTTCCAGAGCTGTGGAAAATTATAATTTAAAAAAAGAAAATAAAAAATTACAGAGCAAATTATTTCATACTTTTGAAATTATTGGAAAAAGTCAAAATATAAATTCAATTAAAGATCAAATTCAAAAACTTTCTACTTCGGAAAGTAGAGTATTTATTTCTGGTCCTACGGGATCTGGAAAAGAATTAATTGCCCGCAAAATTCATAAAAATTCAAAAAGATCTAAAGGCCCTTTTATTATTTTAAATGGAGCTTTACTTGATGCAAAAAAATATGAATTAGAACTTTTTGGTGAGGAAAAAGAAGATGGTTCTATTTCATATGGTGCTTTAGAAAAATCTTCTGGTGGAATTTTATTAATTGATGAAGTGACTGAAATACCACTTGAAACACAATCAAAAATATTAAGAGTTATTATAGATCAAAAATTTAAAAGAGTTAAAGGTAATCATGATATTAAAGTAGATGTAAGAATTATTTGCTCATCTACAAAAGATATTAATTTAGAAATTGAAAATGGAAGTTTTAGAGAAGATTTATTTCACAGATTTAATGTATTTAATATAAACTTAGAACCACTTAATCGAAGAGTTGAGGACATTCCTCTTTTAACTGAATATTTTTTAAAAAATATGTGTGAAAATTACAATATTAAACCTTTCAAAATAAAAGATAATAATTATTTGCTAAATTATAATTGGCCTGGAAATGTAAGAGAGTTAAGAAATTTAATTGAAAGAATTGTAATATTATCTGGTGGAAACGATGATGATAAAATTTTAAATATAATTAAAGAATCATTAAATAAAGGCAATGAAGATAATATTTTTTCAATAGGAGAAACATTGGCTGTTCCTTTAAGAGAAGCCAGAGAAAATTTTGAAAAAGAGTATTTGACAACTCAACTTAAAAAATTTGGTGGAAATATATCCAAAACAGCTAAGTTTGTGGGCATGGAAAGATCAGCTTTGCATAGAAAATTAAAACAACTTGGAGTTAAAGATTTAAATTAATGAATATAATAATTTGTGGTGCTGGTAGAGTGGGATTTACCATTGCCAAGCAACTCTCAGAACAGGACCATTCAATAACAGTAGTTGATCAATCTAGCGAAGATATTCAAAAAATTAATGATTCTTTAGATGTGAAAGCCATAGTTGGAAAAGCAACATTACCCAGCGTATTAGAGAAAGCTAACATAAATGAAACTGATATGATTATAGCAGTAACAAGGAATGATGAAATAAATATGCTGATTTGTCAGGTTGCATATTCACTTTTTAAAGTACCCAAGAAAATTGCTAGAATTAGATCACAAGATTATTTAAACCCAAAATTTGCAAAATTATATAACAAAGAAAATGTCCCAATTGATGTAATTATTTCTCCTGAAGTTGAAATAGCTAGATCTATTCAAAGAAAACTAGAGTCACCCGGTGCATTAGATAATTTTCCATTTGCAAATAATAAGATAAGGCTTTTAGAAATATTAATTGATGAAAAATGTCCTCTAATAAAAATAAAATTAAATGAATTAACTAAAAAATTTCCTAAACTTAATGCTAATATATTAGGTGTTGTAAGAGATGAAAAATTCATTTTTCTAAAAAAAAATGATGTAATGAAAATGGGTGATAAAGCTTATTTAACTATAAATTCTTTACAGATGAAAGAAACTTTGTCTGCATTTGGTCATAATGAAAAAATTTCTAGTAGAATATTAATAATTGGAGGTGGGAATGTTGGGTTTAATTTGGCTAAAAATATCGAAACTTCTTTTGAAGATGCAAGAATAAAAATTATAGAAAAAAACAAAGAACGTGCCGAAATAATTGCTAACGAACTAAATAACACACTTGTAATTAATGGCAGTGGATTAGACGAGGATATTTTGACCGAAGTGAATCTTGATGAAGTTGAAACAGTTATAGCACTGACTAATGATGATGAAGAAAATTTAATGGTAAGTGTTTTAGTAGAAAAATTTTCAAAAGATAAGAGAACAATGGCATTAATAAATAAACCAAACTATTCTTTGTTACAGTCATCTTTAAAAATAGATGATCTTATTGATCCGAGAATGACAACTGTTTCTAGTATTTTAAAGCATGTTCACAAAGGAACAATAGAAAAAGCATATACAATTTTAAATGGTGAATATGAAGTTATAGAAGCTGAGATAATAGAAACATCAGAATTAATCAACAAAGAATTAAAAAATGCTGATTTGCCAGATGAGATCAGACTTGGTGCTGTGCTTAGAAAAGATGAAATTATTATTCCTAGATCAAATTATATATTTAAAAAGGATGATGTAGTTGTGTTGCTTGCAAAAAGAGAACAACTTTCAGTAGTTGAAAATATGTTTAGATTAAGCTCAATTTAAATATTTAATGTTACGTTTTATTTTAAATTATATTTCCATTTTTTTATTAATAATTTCTTGTCTTTCTTTTTTTAATATAATTTACTGTTATTATTTTGATTTATATACAAGTATAAATTCATATTTTTATACTTTTTTGATTTCATTATCACTTGGTTTTTTTTTTATATTTAAAAAATTAAAAATAATTAAAATTACTATTTATAATAAAATTTCAGCAGTAATTGCTGGATACATCATTCTTCCTATAATTATAACAATCCCTTTCTCACTTAATTTAAATAATATTTCTTTATTAGATTGTTATTTTGAAGCTATTTCAGGTTTTACTTCAACTGGATTTACTATTTTTGACAACATGAGACATCTAGACGAAAGTTTAATAATCTGGAGATCTTCTTCTCAATGGATAGGTGGACTATATTTTCTTTTTTCAATAATATTATTAATTGATATTTTTGATAATAATTTAAAGAACTCATTAACAAACTTTATATCATTTAATACGACTGAAACTTTCAAACAAACTATAAAAATATTGATTCTTTATTCATCTTTAACCATATTTATTTTTTTAATTTTAAATTTAATTAATCTAAGAGTATTTGACTCATTAAATTTATCTATGACTATAATATCTTCTGGCGGATTTATACCAGTAAACAAAATAGATCTTGTTATAAACAATCAATTAAGTCGAATTATTTTTTCTATATTAATGCTATTATCTTTTTTTAGCTTATTTTTAGTTTATAATTTAATTTTTCTTAAAAAAAAAAATATAAATTTTTTTTTAGAAGATTTTCATTTATCAATTTATTTAATTGCTTTAATTGTTATTTTTTTTGTTTTTTTTAATTTCAATTATGATTTTTCAATAATTTTTTTTTCATTAACAAGCAGTATTTCAAATATTGGTATATCTTTATCAGGTACGCCTGATAACCTTTTTTTTCTATTTTTAATCTTGGTTATTATTGGAGGATCTTTTTTTTCAACAAGTTCAGGTATTAGATTTTTGAAAATTTATACTCTAATAAAATTTTCTATTAATGAACTTCTTTCTCACGCTAGACCAAATCATATTTATATTAATAAAATTGTATTCTCAGATAAAATAATTGATCAGTCTGACCTATATAAGTATTTTCTATCTATAATTGTTTTTATTTTATCTTTATTTTTACTTTCATCTCTATTAACAATTTCTGGAGTAAATTTTGAAAATTCTTTTATACTAGGAATCTTAACCTTGATGAATACCGTCAATTCTTCAATGTATAATCTTGATACATTAAACTTTTCTGAAATGAATAATTTTATTAAATCAACCCTTATTCTATTTATGATTATTGGCAGAGTTGAATTGTTAACTATATTAATTATCTGTAAAAAATTTCTTTTTAAAAATTAAT
>CETH01177715.1_pt1 | contig 12046 bp, 12 predicted proteins | sample 361461 | NCBI WGS metagenome assembly CETH01 (sample SAMEA2622695, study PRJEB7988) | marine metagenome | isolation source: saline water (ENVO:00002010), including
CTCTCTCTTGATGGAATTCGTTAAATCAGCGCCTCCAGTTCACCAATGCGACGCCTAACAGCATCAAGCCTATCGAAATCCAAACGATCAGCGAGTGGCTTTCGTTGAACAGAAGCAAACCAAATGCCACGCCGAAACCCACAGACAGAAAGTTAGCCTGCGTCATATAGGTGGGTCCAGCTATACGGATAAGTTCAAAGATAGCGTAAAAATTTATCGCAGCGAGCACGGAATGGGCGACAAGAGCTATTTCTCCTCGTGACAGCGGCCATCCGAGCAGCTGAAATTCGCCCAATGCGATTGCAAGAGGAAACGCAAATATAGATGCGGCGAGCAACGTTCCACTCGACAACGTCAAAGAATCAACTTTCGCTGGCCGCGATTTTTCCGATAACGCAGTATAAGCAACAGCATGAAGGAGTGGTGCACCAAATCCAATTAATACCCACACGGCCAGCGAGCGATCAGGTAAACTGGATTCGGGTGCGACAATCAGAATCGCACCCAAAAATCCTAATACGATGCCTCCGGTCCGGAGCCAGAAAAACTTTTCTATTCTTGTAATCAAGCTTATGAGGTAGGTGAAAATCGGAACGAAACTCATAATTACCGCCATGAGACCTATGGGTAATTTACCCTGGACGGTGTAAAGGATCATGTTAGCAAGCGTGAATCTGACTAACCCGAGTCGTAGGTAATATCGCCAATGCGTTCTTGCATACCTCGGCCTCATACCACGGATATTGGCGGCAACAAACAGCCAAAACCCACTTAGGAGTGTAAACCAGAACAGATAGTTGACTGGACGAACACCGTCCGTGACCGCGATCTTGATCAATACGAAAAATCCGCCCCAAAGACCGCCGATCAGAAATAGTAAAGCCAAGCGCAATAGCAACGATCGCCGTGAAGGTAATGATGATGGACCAAATCTCATTTACGAGATGTAACATCGAGAGACACTCTTCAGAAGAATCATAAAATTAATAAACGTCATCTACTCTTTATTCCTAGCTCAGTGAGATGCTGTAAAAGATCTTTATTGCATGGGAAAACTAAAGCCAGTTCTGTATTACACAACACGGTGCTTCAGATCGTTTGAGATATAATGAACAAAAAACTTTTTAAATGTCGCAGGAGATAACGCATGGCAAGGGGTATTATCGATAAAGACGGTCTTAACTCACCAGACGTTTCAAGACTGCGCGAAACGCAGACGCCGGGCGATATCCCTTTCAGTATAAATAAAATCGGGCACGTCGTTTTGATGGTGCAAGACCTCGAGAAATCAGTGGAATTTTACGCAAAGGTGCTGGGTTTTAGGGTGTCCGACGTTTATCCCGCATCGATGGTTCCCGGCCGTATGGTCTTTATGCGTTGCAGCAATGATCACCATGGTGTTGCGCTGGTCGGAGGAGCTTTGAAGGCCGGTAACAGTTATGAATTGAACCATATGGCATTTGAAGTCTCTACCATCGATGAGGTGTTCCGGGCGCGCGACCATCTCGAAGCCCATGAAATAAAAATCTCCTACTTGGGCCGCCGACGTGCCGGCTGCCAAGTTGCGGTAGAATTTTTCGATCCAGATAACCACATGCTCGAAATTTATTGGGGAATTGATCAGATCGGTATCAATGGGCAGTCACGCCCGCCAGACGAATGGCATGAGGAAATGTCACTGGAAAGTGCAGTTGACAACCCGCCACCCGGACAAGATACCACCATGAAATATCCAAATCTCCGAAGAGACTAACTCCTAACGCCTCAAGGGTGCGCGGCTCTCACTATTGTTGCCGTCAGCCATTTTCCTAAGAAGCCGCATAAAGTGCGCCTGTTCTGTTGGTGTCAACGGAGCCAGCATCCGATCTTGGGCAATTTCAGCCGCCGGAAGAACGTCACGGATTAGTCGCATGCCCCTCTTGGTAATCGAAACCGGTTTTGAACGGCGATCCCTCTTCGAAATGCTTCGTTCAACCAAGCCCCTTTCTTCCAACTTTCGGACTACAACGCTAGTCGTAGTTCGGTCAAGCGCCAGCGCACCTCCTAGACCAACCTGATCGTCGGGCCCCTGCCGGTTTAACTCTATAAGCAATGCGAACTGCAGAGGGGTGATGTCCCAGGGACGGCACTCATCGAGGAAAACCGAAACAGCAATTTGCTGGCACCTACGCATTAGATGACCGGGAGCCTGACATAGATCGTTCAGGATGCCTGTATTACCAACTTCTACCATCAGGCTGCCATTTGAGCTTCGTTATGACCATACAGCCATTTGAGCTGATAGTAGTAATCATCGGCCGTCATGCTACCCATGATTTCGTTCCTAAGCTTCCTATGAACGCCGTCGACGTGAAACCAGTTATCACCAAGCTGCCGCGAACCGATTTGAATACGAGCCGTGCGAACAACGCGACGTTCTTGATAGATGGCTAGCGCAGCGTCCAGATCGTCTGCGTTTCGCTCAATTGTGCGCGATAAGCAAACACCGTCTTCAAGAGCCATGCAGGCACCCTGCGCATAATATTGCAGGGTTGGATGTGCTGCATCTCCCAGAAGCACGGCACGACCGTCAATCCAATTTTCGACCGGTGCACGGTCGCACAAAACCCAAACCCTCCAGTCTTCGCTGAGGTCGATAAGCCTGCGCGGGGTATCATGTATATGATCGAAGTTCGCATGCACCTCAGCTCGGGACAGTGGCTCACCAGCTAACACTTCGGTTGCATCGTTGGCCTTAGTGATCACAAGGTTAAATACCTTCCAACCCGATAACGGATAATGCACTAGGTGACAATTTGGTCCCATCCATAGGGTCGCTGCATTCCAGCGCAGATCTTCCGGCATCGCGTCAACTGGTATCACTGCTCGGTATGTCGAGTGCCCCGAAACGCGCGGCGCCCCATCGCCGACTACCTTCGCCCTTATGGCGGAATGAAGGCCATCAGCACCAACCAAAAGATCACCGGTCACGCTATCGCCCGATGCGAGATGCGCCGTAGCACTGGTGCCATCCTGATCGTAGCCAATAACTTCCGAATTTACGCACAGCTCTATCAGCGTGTTTTCTTTGCACGCCTTAACCATCTCCTTATGCAGGTCGGCCCGGTGGACGACAGCATATGGATTCCCAAACCTTGCCCGAAACTCATCGTCGAGAGGAATATGATTGACCTCTTCACCCGTAATTGCATCCATAAAACGTAGCTTCTCGACGTATACCGCTTGTTTCCGCGCGCCTGAGCCAACACCCAGATAATCGAAAGAATGAAAAGCGTTAGGTCCAAGCTGAATACCAGCGCCAATTTCCCCTAGTTGCGGCGCCTTTTCGAGAACAGTAACCGATTTACCGACTTTGGCTAAGCCCAATGCTGCGGCCAAACCTCCAAGGCCTCCCCCCGCGATCACAACTTTAGTCGGCTCCATTTTTTAACCCTTCATAAGAAAATATACTCAGTAGTATGCTCACAATACTGAGTATTGCAACGTCAACTATCTAAAATTGGACGACCTAACGGTCCAAATACCACAAAGAAGCGCTAAAATCTTTTATCTGAAAGAAAAACAGATATTAAACGCTTACGCACACAATTTATTATGTATCAGCCCCTCGCGGATTAATCCGTCCCACGTAAAGCAAGATCACGAAGTTCGGAACGCAAAATCTTTCCGTTCACTGTCTTGGGTAATCCAGCATCAAACGAAACCACCCGCGGATACATGTACGGTGCAGCGTTTAATTTCACAAAATTCTGCAACTCAACGATCAAATCTCCGCCAGGATTGTAGTCCGGATGGGTTACTATATGGGCTTTTACAACCATGCCGCGTTTGCCGGTGGGGTCGGGCGCTGGAACACAAGCACATTCGACCACCGCATCGTGCTGTAAAAGAACGCTCTCAACTTGGACTGGCGATATATTGTAGCCGGCTGAAATAATCATCTCATCTGCCCTGGCTACATAATGAAAATCACCACCCTCGTCGCGCCAGACAATATCTTGATAAACATTCCAACCATTTCTGATGATTTTTTCTTGATGTTCAGGTTTATTCCAGTAAACGCTGCCGGTTGGACCTTTCATGGCAAACAATCCATGTTCACCGTCGGGCATTACTTCAAAGGTATCAGGATCTAGTACAGCGACCTCGTACCCAGGAACGGCATGTCCTATTGTTGCCTTGTTCGGTAATTCGTTGGGACTAGTCGAGGTAACAAAGCAATGTAGTGATTCAGTTGTACCTAGAAATTGCTCGAGAGGAACACCTGTCACCTCATCCCAGAGCCGCTCAACTTCCTCCGTCAGAGGCTCTCCGCCCGTCATTGGGTGTACGATTGAAGATATATCCGCGCCGGTTTCTCGGATTAGATGCGCCAGCCGATTATAGTAAGAGACAACACCTGCGAAGATTGTGACGTTGTATTGTTGGATTTGTTCAAGCGCTATTTCGGGCGATTTGTCAGGTTCAAGAACCGCCGCATGGCCCAGACGAAGTGGGAAATAAACAAACATCCCAAAGCCTAACGCAAATGCAATAGATGGAGGGCCACTCAAAACATCATTAGGTTCCGGTGCAATGCAATGCCGCCAATAAGTGTCACATATCGCGAGCATATCTCGATGACAATGAATCGCTCCTTTCGGCGCTCCTGTACTGCCAGAAGTATAGAGAAACAGGCATAGTTCTTCTGCATCCATGTCTGCGAACTCAGGCAAAACACGCTCTTCAGGCATAAATTCCTGTAATCCCCTACAACGACCTTCCGGATCAACGTTTAAGGCCATCACTTTAGTAGCTCCGTCACGACTGTCAGCGACAGGTAGGGCTTCCTGAAGCAAATTTGGTGTCGAAATCAGTAGCCGAGCGTCTGCGTCGTTTGCTCGATAGACCAGGTCATCTGCTCTGAGCTGCACATAAGTAGGCATTGCAACCGCACCAATCGCCTGCACTGCTAGAAGCGTGATCACTAAATCAATTGTGTCAGGAATTCTCAGGATGACAACGTCACCTCGACCAACGCCAGCTGAAACCAGAGCCACCATTGTCTTTCCCACAGACGTCTCCAATTGCTCAAACGTGTACTCAAAGCCATTGCAATAGTATACTACGCGATCCATCCACCCGTTCTCCCGCGCATGTTCAAAGACGGTTTTGACCGCATTTAGACGTTCTGGGTAAACCAGCTCCGGCAAATCAAAGTGGAGTTCCGGGGATGCTCCTTCTGGAGCAAGGTCAATGTATTTACGTTTGCCGGACATATCAGCGATGTAATAAAGGCAAAACCTGATCAGCGATTTTCTTCATCTGTCCAAATTGATCTGGATCACCAATCACCAATTGAAAATGGGTGACGCCAATACCGATAAACTCGTTCAGTCTCGAGGCAATATTCTCAGGCGGTCCAGCAACCGCCCAGCGGTCTACAACATCGTCTCTTATCGGCGGCCCATGAAAATCCTCAAGATGGCTGTGAACAGATTCCCAGCCCTCGCGGGGACTGTCTTTTACGCAGCTAAAACAGTTGAAAGCGCGCCCATATTTCCGCCCGTTGCCCTTTTCAGCCGCCAATTTCTCAATGGTCGCGTAGTGATTAGCATATTCTTCCGGCGTTACGTGAGGCGTAATCCATCCATCGCCGTAATCAACTACTCGGCTTAATTTTCCAGGTAGATACTTGCCGGCATTATGTTCCTTCCAGCCATGATGGACAGGCCCACCGGGCTGCGTTGGAAAATAGATACCAGATCCCACAAGAACTGGTGGCACCTCCATCGGGCGTGCAGAACCTAGTGTGATTTCGTTAAAGTTGAAATAGTCACCTCTGTAGGTAACCTTGTCCTCAGACCATAGGCGGCGCATGATGTCGAGACATTCATCAAACACCTTCCCTCTTTTTTTGTAGAGCTCCGCCGGATTAAGGGTCGTATCATGCTTCAGACACGCAAGTCCTTCGAATTCTCGTTTGATCAGCGTTGGCGTGCCGGCGCCCATACCTACCCCCATAATTGCGCGCCCTTCAGAGATTTCATATAACGTACCCCATTGCTGGGCCGTCATTACGGGGTTGCGGACCTGAGGTGTTAGAATACCTGTACATAGGTTTATTTTTCTCGTTTTTCCGGCTACCGCTGTTAGTGCATTGATCGGACAAAATGATGCTGTCGTACGCCGGCCCATCATCGCATCATGCACCCAGACACCGTCAAAGCCCATTGCTTCCGCCTCAACGCCTGCCTTAATCAGATCATGTATCGAATAGGTCTTACCGGTAATTCCCTGAACATTATTGATCGATACCCCTACCATGATTTCTTCACTCAACGGCATCCTTACCTCTTCCTCTCAAGTGCATTAAGTTTGTGGTAAATAATCGCATCCTCGCTTACTCCCGACAAGGGCAGCACTTGTTAGCTGAAGGCGAAGCATGCACGATACCAGCGGAAACAAACCGGAAGGACAAAGAATGACGGTACAACATATCGTAATGCTCGGATTTAATGATGGTGTTGACAAAGAAACAAAAAAACATGCATTAGCCGCCGTCAACGCACTAAAAGGAAAGATCGATGGGATAGAGAGGATCGAGTGCGGGGAGGATTTTTCAGGACGTGCTGGTGATATCACCCACGCTTTCATTGTTACGATGCGAGACAGAGATACGCTCACGGCGTACGGACCACATCCAGCGCACAAGGAAGTACAGGAAATCTTGCACCCAGTCGTTAAAACCCTCTTGGTAGTTGATTTCGAACCGTCGTAATTTAGCTTACGGGGCGACATGCCAACCACCGAGGAAACTTGGATCTGAGTAGCCACTTCGGTCGGACAATGGGGTCGGTCTCAGCTGCCCGACCGTTCTATGCTAATTTCACTCTGAGCCCGGGCCATGATCCTTAAAACCCGCAACTTCCAGGACAAATTTTCCGTTTCATGATCAAAGAAGAAATCACCGAACCTTCATCTCACGACACCCGGTCTTATGCTGCGCTTCGCTATCCAGCCTCGCGCAAATACCTATTGGGCGCAGCGTTAGCGATGATGGCCGATAGCGTAGAACACGTTATCAGCTATTGGATCATCTTTAATGTATTTGAGTCCCCCTCCCTAGCCGGCTTCGCCGTAATAGCGCATTGGTTGCCATTTCTTCTTGGGTCTTTGTGGGCGGGTGCTTTGGCAGACCGATACGATCCGCGGCGTATCATCCAAGCCGGCATGATCCTGTTTATGATAGTATCGCTTGGTTGGGGTATACTATTCGCTACGGATAGCCTCGAGAAATGGCATGCCGTAATCCTACTCATTGTTCACGGTTTTGCGGGAGTGCTGTGGGCACCGGCAGGTCAGGTGCTGGTCCACGACGTGGTCGGCAACCGACAGCTACAAAGTGCGATCCGACTTCTCGCAACATCTCGGACCCTAGGACTTCTCTTAGGTCCTGCGGTCGGTGGTGCTATGATAATCACCGTCGGCCCGACAGTCGGCATTTTCATCAACGTTCTCATATATCTCCCATTGACCCTTTGGCTATTTAAAAATCCGAAAGAAATTAATACAGATAGAGAAGTTTCCGCTGCCGCCATGTCAAGTTTTCGAGACATGTTCGAAACATTACGAAAAATTTCGGGGATTCCGGTTGTATTTTCGATGACCTTTCTGGCCGGCCTCGCTGCCTTCTTTGTAGGCAACGCACACGAACCCCAAATGCCAGAATTTGCTCGAAACCTCGGGTACGGCGGCGAAGGTCTATATTATAGCTTGCTGCTGGCAGCCAACGCTATCGGCGCCATGACGGCGGGTATTATCCTCGAAGCCGGCAGCATGTTGCCTGCCAAAACGCGTACCTCATTCATATTAGGTGGTCTTTGGGCGTTCGCGATACTTTGCTTCGCAATTTCTGAAAATTTTATTCTCGCTTTTGCTCTTCTGATATGTGCCGGCTTCCTTGATCTTTCATTCAATTCGATGACACGAACGCTCGCCCAACTTCATTCCCCCCCGGAAATACGTGGTCGTGCAATTGGTCTTTTCAATGTCGGCAGTCTGGGATTTCGCACTTTCAGCGGGTTTACCATCGGTTTCGGTGGCGGACTAATCGGTATTCATTGGTCGCTTTGTTTAAGCGCCTTCGTTCTTCTCTTTTCCATGGTTACGCTATTCCTCTGGGCGCGACCCAAAGGTGTTATGGAAAAAGCGTGAGACGAACGTGATAGATAGAAATTTAGCCAGAAGTGCATGCTCTCACAGAAGGAAGCATCCGAAATGGTAAGATAATCGGGAAATCCCTTGATATTAACTATTGAACAGAAAAATTAAGAGCTCGGGAGAAGTCCAGATCCGAGAAGTGCCAGCCCCTATTCACGCGCTGCTGAAATGACATCGAGAATGTGTTCCGGCGTGAAAGGTTGCTTAGTTACCTGGGCGCCAAGTGGTCGAAGTGCATCATTCACAGCACACCAAAGAGCAGCGATTGCGCCTATCGTCCCACTCTCTCCAATCCCATTAGCCCCAAGTTCTGTATTACTGAGCGGCGTTTCAACATGGGCAATTTTTATGTCAGGCATTTCGCCGGACATAGGCAAGAGATAGTCTGCCAATGTCGCATTCAGAAGTTGCCCCGTTTCGTCGTATTGACTGTGCTCGAAAAGGGTGTTCCCGATCCCTTGAATTACGCCTCCGCGTATCTGCTCATCGACCATCAACGGATTAACCACACGACCGCAATCATCGGCGACCCACCAACCAAGAAGCTTAATAAAACCTGTGTCGATATCGACCTCGATATGCGCTCCTTGGACACCATTTGCAATGTAATAAGGGCTATCCGGGACATGATGACGGGTGACCATAAGCTCAGGTTGACTCCCGCTGGGCAGAGTATCTTGTCGGAAGTACCCAACTTTTGCGAGCTCAGCCAGATCCATACGTGCATCACCGGACGCAACGTCACGAATCTCACCCCTCTCCAGGGTAAGAGAATCCGCCGACGTCTGCAATATAGAAGCTGCGAGATCGAGAATATTCTCTTTCAAAGCCTTTCCCGCCTGCAACGCCGCCTCGCCACCCATCGCCATCCCTCGAGAAGCCCAAGCGCCGCCGCCGTAAGGGGTTGTCGCACTATCGCCAGAGATAACATCGATGGAATCCATACCAATACCGAGCTGATCGCCCACAATCTGTGCGATCCCGGTCAGGGTGCCCTGACCTTGATCAGTTGCGCTAGTCATAACCCGAACAACCCCGGACGGCTCCAGTTTTACTGTACAACCATCCTGAGTAGATACTCGCGCACCCGACGGTCCGTAATACACAGGTCCAAATGCAGCAGCCTCGACGAACGTTGCCACGCCAACGCCCCGCCAAATATTCCTTTTTCGGCCTTGGGCTTGATCAGCCCTCAAATCGGCGTAATTCATGATTCCGATACAAGCGTCGAGACACCTATGAAGCGACATAAACTTCGCCGCATAACCACCTACGCTTGTTAGAGGGTAATCCTCATCCTTGTGATAATTTAAACGACGAAACTCAACTGGATCTATTTCTGCTTTCGCGGCGGCTTGATCGACTAGCACTTCAGTGACCGCGCAACCCACTGGAACACCAACACCACGGAACATGCCCACAATGCCTTTATTGACATAAGCAACCCGGGTGCGGGCATGGTAATCTGTCAGAGCATAGGGAGCGGCAGCACAAGCGATTGCCATCATCCCCTCTGCTAAACCGAAACGGATATAAGCTGTGTAGGGCCCAACAGATAGCGCATTCTCAAAGTCCATCGACGTGATTTTACCATCGGCATTAACTCCCATCTTGGCAGTCCCAAGGTGATCGCGTGTTTGGCAGTCGGCAACGAAAGACTCTAGCCGGTCAGCAGTAAATTTCACGGGTTTCCCCAGAATTTTGGCGATAGCAGCAACGGCAAGCTCTTCACCGTGGACATTTATCTTAAGCCCAAAACCACCACCAATGTCCGGTGTAATCACCCGTACCTTATGTTCTGGTATGTCGAGATGACGGGAGAAGACATCCTGCATCTGATAGGGTGATTGGTGAGAATGATGCACCGTCAAACGTTCTTCAACGGTGTCCCAGTACGCAAGAATGGCGCGTCCTTCAAGCGTAACTGCAGTATGCCGGCCAAACTCGAATTCATGCTCCACCGTAAATTTAGCCGTCTCAAAGGCCGAGGCGGCGTCACCAGTAATCACTGTGTGTTCAAAACATTGATTATCGCCCAGTTCTGGGTGGATTGGCGGAGATGATTGATCAAGCGCCTCCATAATATCCATGACTACGGGAAGTTCTTCGTAGGAAACGATTACTTGATCTGCCGCGTCCTCCGCCTGTGCTCGGGAGGCGGCGACAATCGCCGCTATCGGCTCTCCCTGATAGCAGACGTGATCAATGGCCAATGCGTGTTGCGGTGCTGATTTATGCCCAGGTCTGTGGGCAGCAATGGCGATCATTGGTTTGCAAATTTTCGAAACTTCGCTACCCGTGATCACACGAGTGACACCAGGAGCACTCTCCGCCGCGGACGCGTCTATATCGATGATCCTTGCGTGGCCGTAAGCACTTCGAACAAATGCAATATAGAGCATATGGGGAAGAGAAATGTCGTCGGTATATTGTCCTCGCCCATGGATCAGCCGCTTCACGTTTTGGCGAGTTACCGCTCCGCCAACCAGCGTGGTTTTAGGCCGGCCTACCTCAACTGTCACATCCCTACCCTTTTCTTCAGAGTTTCTTCTACTGCATCAATAATTGCCTGATAACCAGTGCATCGACAAAGGTTACCCGATAAGTGATTGCGGATGGCCTCACGTTCGGGTCTACCGCCGGCAGAGAGAAGTTCAGCTGCAGTGATGACCATCCCCGGGGTGCAATAACCGCACTGCGCGGCGTTACGTAGCTCAAATTCTGCCTGCAGGTCAGCGACTTCTCCGCTATCGGAGAGGCCCTCGATAGTCACCACGTCCGCCCCATCGGCCTGCACCGCCAGCATTAAACAACCGCGTATCGCTGCACCGTTAACACGTACCGTGCACGCGCCACATACCCCATGCTCGCACGCGAGATGCGAACCAGTTAGACTGAGATCAAGTCGAAGAAAATCAACAAGGTGTCGCCTCACGGGCACTGTTCTCTCAAGGAGAGTCCCATTAACAGTTAGTGTTATTTTGGCGGTTTCCTCAGACATACCCCTATCATCGCATCTCGGGTCCAAGAGGAAAAGGTTGTGCCTCTATTCCTCTCTTATAGTATTACGCATAGAAGAAAGCTGCAGCGATTGGGGCGACCATAAGATCAGGATGGGTAAACAATCTATAAATAGAGTGCCGTTAATAGAATTAGAGAGGAAAACCCGTGCCATTTACCAGTTCTATCAACACCATGTTCGAACTTGATGGGCGACTAGCTGCAGATACCGTTGATATTGGAAGGCTCAACCTTTGTCGCATTCTACTGATGAATGATGTCCGTTATGCTTGGCTAATTTTAGTCCCTACTATACCGGAGCTAAATGAGATCACAGATCTCCGCCGTGACGACCGGATCCAGTTATCCGACGAGACAAACATTGCCGCTAACATACTCAAAATTCTCTATAATCCATTGAAGATTAATATTGGGGTCCTGGGCAATATTGTCCGCCAGCTTCACATACATGTGGTTGGGCGCTCGGAGTGCGACCCCGCTTGGCCTGGCCCAGTTTGGGGGCATAGCCCGCCGGAGCCGTACTCAAAAGATGCACTTGAAATGCGCGTCCGTGAAGTCCGGAAACACCTTGATCATGGAAATGATTGATCCCCGCCGACCCGCAGAGTGTTTTCTGATTACAAACATAACTCCGAGGCATCTTAGTCCTCGAGAAATTTTCGAGCATCTTGCGTCGCGCCAATGTCTAACGACCCATCCGAGTGAAACTTTACACGGTAAACCTTCTCCGCACATTTCCGCGATATATAACCTGCCCTTAAATCAGCGTTTACAGCTTCCATCTCACGGTCTACAGCTTGCCCGAACCCCCCCCCACCTCCGG
>CETH01443671.1_pt1 | contig 12028 bp, 10 predicted proteins | sample 361461 | NCBI WGS metagenome assembly CETH01 (sample SAMEA2622695, study PRJEB7988) | marine metagenome | isolation source: saline water (ENVO:00002010), including
ATAAATGGAGCTGAAGAAATAAATGCTCTAAATGATATTAAAGGTAGAATAGACGCGATCTCTACTTTTCCAGCTGAAACAGAACGACCTATAGTATCTTTAATAACATCATTGAATAATGCTTTTGAAATTGCGATTTCAGGTAATACCAGTGAAAGAGTTTTAAAAAATATAGCGGTTAATATTAGAGAAGACTTGGCTGCAATGGATGGTATCTCGCAGGTTGAGGCTGTCTATGTGAGGGATGACGAAATTTCTATTGAAGTTTCAGAACAGGCGCTCCGAAGATACGGAATTAATATATCACAAATTACAAATGCAATTAAAAATTCCTCTCTAGACCTTCCAGGAGGATCTATACAAGCTGAAGTAGGTGAAATTTTAGTAAGAACTAATGCTCAAGCTTACCGAGGAGAAGAATTTGAAAGAATTATAATTGTTGCAAATGAAGATGGCACAGTTGTAAGACTTGGAGAGATAGCTAATGTCGTTGATGGATTTGTAGAGGGTAATTTAAATGTAAGTTTTGATGGGAAGCCTGCTGCAATGGTTAGTGTTTTTCAAACACCTAATGAAGATATCATAGAGATGCGAGATAAAATCTACAAATATGTTGAAGAGGCTCAATTAAAAATGCCAGAAGGTATTACTTTAACTATTTGGGATGATCAAGCTAAGCAGTTAAGAGCTAGAATCAATATACTTTTAGGAACGGCAGCTGGTGGGTTAATGCTTGTTTTAATTTTATTAACTTTACCATTACAGTTCAAACTAGCAATATGGGTTGCAGCTGGCATACCTATAGCTATGCTTGGCACAATAGCCTTTTTTAATCCTTTTGAAATCACTCTTAATACTATGTCAGTTATGGCATTTTTGCTTGTTCTAGGCATAGTTGTAGATGATGCTATCGTTGTTGGAGAAAGGGTTTATGCTCATGAACAAATAAATAGCAATAAGATAACAGCAGCTATACAAGGAACTAATGAGGTTGCTATTCCAGTCATTTTTGGAGTATTGACAACCATTGCTGCATTTATACCAATAATCTTTCTTCAAGGAGCTGTAGGATCTTTATTTTCAGGAATGGGGAAGATTGTAGTTATCTGTCTTATTTTTAGTATTATTGAATCTCAACTTATTTTGCCAGCTCACTTAGCATATAGAAATACTGAAAAATCCTATAAATCAAACCCACTAATTACTAGATGGATTTCATTTCAAAAATCTCTATCACAGAAAATAGAAGATTTTGCATCTTTTAACTATGGTAGAACATTAGATAAAGTCATAGAAAAAAGATATTTAACTGTTTCTTGCGGTATAGCAGTATTGCTGATTGTCTTTTCATTGCTTTTTAGTGGAAGAATAGCTGTTCAATTTCTTCCAACTATTGTTGCAGATAGGGTTACAGCTAATCTAGAAATGCCTGAAGGGGTGCAAATTGAGCTAACAAATGCTGCAGCTGCTCAAATTGAAGAGGCAGCTATAGAGCTTCAAAAATATTTCTCTGAAAATTATCCAAATCAAGAAAATCCAATTCAACACATAATGACATCTGTTGGTCAGAGACTTTCTAATGATGGTCCGGGTGGTGTTGGTGCAGCTATTTTTAGGGGGGTAAACAGCCATATAGCAGAAATTGGAATAGCGCTCACTCCTCAATCGGAAAGAAGAAATTTACCCACAGAAGAAATTATGGAAATGTGGAGGGCCTATACTGGAAACATTACAGACAGTGTAGAGCTTAAATTCTCTGCTACTCTAATAACTGCAGGTGATGCAATAAATTTTAGGCTACGCGGAAGAAATGTTGAGGAATTAGGAGAAGTTGCCGCAAGATTGAGAGCTGAAATATCTAGATTTGATGGCGTAAGTGATATATCTGATACATTTAGATCTGGAAAACAAGAAGTTAGGATAAAGCTTCGTGACGATGCTAGCCACTTAGGGCTATCTGAAATAGACCTAGCAAGACAAACAAGACAGGCTTTTTATGGAGAAGAAGTACAAAGGGTACAAAGAGGGACAGAAGATATAAGAGTAATGGTTCGTTATCCAGAGAATGAGCGCCGATCTCTTGGAGATTTAGAAGAAATGTGGATTAGACTGAATAATGGCAATGAAATTCCTTTTTCAGCTGCAGCGGAATATACCCTAGGAACAGGATATTCAACTATATGGAGAATTGATCGCCAAAGAGTAATTACAGTCAGGGCTGATATTGATAGAAGCATTAATACACCTGAAGAAGTGATTGACTCTCTTGAAGCAAATACTATCCCAACAATCTTGTCTGAATATGATGGAATTACATACTCTAAAGGTGGAGAACAAGAGGAAGCTAATGAGGCATTTGCGGGCATAATAAATTTATTTCCAGTGGCTTTATTGGTTATTTATTCAATACTCGCAATACCTTTGAAGTCCTATATTCAACCAGTGGTCATAATGAGTGTCATACCATTTGGAGCTATTGGGGCAATAATAGGCCATGTCATCATGGGCTGGGCTATTGTATTACCCTCTATTCTTGGAATAATTGCTCTCTCAGGTGTTGTAGTTAATGCTAGTCTTGTGCTTGTAGATTACATAAATCGACAGAGAAGAGAAGGGGTCGATCTTAATGATGCTGTTCGCAAAGCAGGAATCGTTAGATTTCGTCCTATTATGTTAACTTCGGTAACAACCTTTGCTGGTCTAATGCCACTTATGTTAATAGAAAACCCTTCAACTGCTTTTATAGTTCCAATGGCAATTTCACTTGGATGGGGGGTAGCGGTTGCAACATTAATAACTCTGTTTCTTGTTCCTAGCTTATATTTAATCCTTGAAGATTTATTCAAATCAAAAAATATAGGCGCAAATTAAAGAAAATTTTAGGTTAATATTAATCCTTAAAAAAAAAATATCCTTATATTGATATATCAGAAATAGCCTATACTTAGATATTTACTAATTATTAGTGACATAAATGCAACAAATTAACAAAAAATAAATATTTTTTCTTGCAAACATCCAATAACCTAATATTATCAGCACAGAGATCATGTAATTTGTATTAATTATTTGGTTTTTAATTTTCAACAAATTTCTTTTTCACTTTTTTTGATTAAGATTTTTTTTATTTAATTTGAGTATATAGAGGTTTATTTAGAATGATAAAAGGTACTGTTAAGTGGTTTAACAAAACTAAAGGTTATGGATTTATTTCTCCGGAAGATGGAAGTAAAGATGTGTTTGTTCATATCTCTGCATTAGAAGCAAGCGGAATAGATTCATTAAATGAGGATCAAGTGGTAAGTATGGAAACTGAAGCTGGTCAAAAAGGTCCTCAAGCTACAAAAATTTCTGTTGAATAATTAAAATTCTCCATAATTTAGGGCTCTTGCTTGAGAGAAATTTTTCTCTTAAGTTTTGATTATTTCTCTAATTTTATTTTCAACTTCATTGACTGAAATGAGATTCATTGCATATGGATCTCGTATTCGTCTGCCCCATCGAATATCTTCAATAGATTTATTTAAGTTATTTTTGACGGCTTCTGGATACTTATTAATTGCTAAATCTTGGCAATTATATGGGCCCGTTCTATAAGGATTAGATGAAGCATAAAGTCCAATCACTTTTACTCCTACTGTTGTTGCCATATGTGCAGGTCCAGAATCAGAGCAAACAATAAAGGAGCTAGCTTTTATGAGTGCTAATAATTCCTTTAATGTTGTTTGACCAATCAAATTAGTTACATCAACTGTTGATAAATTGATTATTTTTTTAGCAGATTTAAGCTCTAAGTCTGTTTTGCCACCAGTAATAATAATATTTGCTTTATAATTTCTCGATAGAAATTGAATCAATTCAGCATATCTTTCTACTGGCCAATTTCTATAATTAAAAGCTTTCTGGCCTGTACAAGGGCTTATGATTACATTCAAACCTGACTTATCAATATATTTATCTACAAACTTATTATTTTTTTTAGATAATGGCATATTCCAGAATGGGGCAACATCATTAACTCCTATTGCCTTTGGGAATTCAAAAAATCCATCAACTACATGTTGTTTTTTCCTAGCTGGAATATGATAGTTACAGAATAAATAATGGAAGTCTTTAGATCTTGCTTTATCAAAACCAATTTTATGTTTGGACCTAACAAATAAACTTACTAAATTAGCTCTTAAGGTAGGATGCATATTTAGCAAAATATCAAAGCTTCTATTCTTTAGATCTTTATTTATCTGATAATAAGATTTAAAACCTTTTGATTTGTCTAAAATTATAAACTCAACACCTTCTAGCCCCTTCATAAGTCCATATTCAGTCTTGCCTATTACCCAAGTAATCTTCGTCTCAGGCCAAAACTTTCTAATTGAATATATTACAGGGACAACATGACAAACATCGCCTATTGCTGATAGTCTAATCAAACAAATGCTTGACGGTGGTTTATTAATCGATAAAATCATAAGTAATGAATAAGATTTTTAAATTTTTTTTAAATTATAGCCTCTTAGGGCTAATCCTACTATTACTTCCTTTTCTGCCTCAAGCTCAAGATAGTACAATAAATATTTCTGGCACATGGTGGCGAAGCGGACTCGGTCCTCCGGGGTCAAATCTAGTAGAAATAGAGCCAAAAGTACTGACAAAATTTGGGTCTGAACTAATGGATAAATTTGATCCAATAGATGATCCAGCAGTTAGATGTGATCACCCTGGTGCTGCTAGAGTTATATTATCCCCATACCCTATAAAAATAGAACAAAATAGTTCAAATGTAATTATCCAATATGAAGAATGGGCTACTACTAGAACTATCCCCTTAGATGAAAATCAAGTAACAAAAAATAGTCAGAAAATAGTAATGGGTAACTCTTTAGCACACTACCAAGATAATATTTTAATTATTTCAACCAATCAGTTAAGCAAAGGATTAGCTAGAGTTAAAGGTGAATTCTTATGGCTTAGCGATCAAGCAGTAATTCTTGAGGAGTATTCAACTAATCAAGACCAAAGGTTAGTTTTAAAAATGACCATTAATGATCCAATAATGCTTAAAAAACCCTATGTAATTCAAAAACAATGGGGGAGCTATGAGGGTGATCTTCTTGGCTTTGAATGTATAGATAGAGAAAGGCCTCAAGTCTAACCAAAGACTAAACTAGCCTAAAGCTTTAATAAAGAAAAAGGGTCTACCCTAGCACCCATAATTCTAACACCCCAATGAAGATGTGGCCCAGTAACTCTTCCAGTATCGCCCGCTAGGCCAATGACTTGCCCTCTTTCTACAAAGCTATCTATTTCAACTAAAATCTCAGATAAATGAAGATAAGTTGAATAAATACCTAAACCATGATCAATAAAAATAGCATTGCCACTAAAAAACAAATTCTTTGCTAAAACTATCTTCCCAGAATTACTAGCTAAAACCTCTGTACCTCTAGACGCCTTTAGATCAGCTCCAGAATGTGGAGCACGGGGTTCACCATTAAATATTCTTCTATGACCAAAATTTGTTCCAGTAGTAGTATTTTTTACTGGAACTATGAACTGTTCCTTCCAATATGGGTTATAACTAAAACTATTATAAATTTTATTAATTTCTTCTGCCTCTCTCGATGCTCTCTGTTGATTCTCTTCGCTAAGTTGAACATATTGAGGTGCGACAACTAACTCGGTAGTTGGAAAGGACTTAGAACTAACCTCTATTTTTCTCTCTATACTAATTTTTTCCTTGTTCTCATAGATAAGAAGTATATTTATAGAGTATTCCTTTGGCTCTCTATCAAGGTCTATACCTATAACCGCTTCCCATGAATCATTTTTTAAAAAAAAAGGGATTGTCTGTTCATCCCAATTAAGGCTAACCTGTTCTAGACCAGTATCATGAGGGTAGCTTAGCTTTAATGCCTCTCCCTGAACGCCCATAAACATTGTTAAAAGTAGTTCTAAATGTCCCAAGATATAACTCCAAAGATTTTTTCATCTAATTTAGTTAAAATAATAAGTATCAACATACCAATTTTAATGCCAGATGAGTAATATTTCATTTATTTCCAGCAAAAATCTAGCCATATTAATAATAAGTCTAATATTATTAGCTTTCTGGGATTCGATAGAAGCCCATGGTAGCGTTACTTTGGAAGAAGATATTTGCCTTCTAGAGATGGGGTATACTTCTGCCCACTTTAAGATATATCAAACCACCTCAAGTGGGCATGAGCAATATTGTGAGGATATCCCATATGTTGCAGAAAGTATCTTTGTGATGGAATATTTACATGATTCATTAAAAGAAATACCTATTGAATTTCGTATCATTAAAAATATAACAAACCTAGGTAGATTCGCAAAATGGGATGACTTGAAACTAATAGATATAAGAAAAATAGAATTAAATACGGTCTTATATCAGGCACCAACAATAAAAAATGAGGGTGTTTTTACTATCATGCACTCATTTAAGGAGCCAGGTGAGTATATTGGTATTGTTTCTATAGAGAATATAAATCAAAATTTAAAATATAATGCGGTTTTTCCCTTTAAAGTAGGAAATCAGGAATCTTGGTATTGGATTTTATTTTTAATAGTAGTGGCTATACTGCAAATAAACTATATGGTAATGAGTGATAATATTCATAATTGGAAAAAGAAAATTAAAAATTTATTAAGGAAATAATAATTGTTAAAAAAATTTGTTGTTCTATTTTTTATTTCTTCTACTTGTGCTAGCGCTCAAAGTATAGCTCCTAATTTAGAAACTATCAGCCAGCATGGATATATCATTAAAATTTTTAGTGAGTTAAGTCCCATTACTATCAATAATATACACAACTGGATAATTAATATTGAAGACTCTAACTATAATCCAATAAGCGATTTAACAATAAATGTTTATGGGGGAATGCCCGTGCATAGCCATGGCTTACCCACAAACCCAAAAGTAACTAGCCAAATCTTACCAGGAGTATACAAATTAGAAGGCATAAAATTTCATATGGCTGGAGAATGGGAAATAGTTATGGAAATAAAAAAAGATAATTCGACAGATATAGCTAAAATTATTTTTGATATTAAATGAAAAGTATCTTTTTATTATTAATAATTTTTCCAGTCTATCTTTCTTGGAACTATTTGCCCTTACCTATTCCAATTAATTGGGATGAAGAAGATCTAGATAAAATTAAATCATTATCAATATCTCAATTAAAACCAATGCCCGTAGATCCTAGTAATATTTTTGCTGACAATGAAAAAGCTGCAATATTTGGCCATTTGCTTTTTTTTGATAAAAGGTTAAGTATAAATGGAGAAATATCTTGTGCAAGCTGTCACCAACCCTCGAAAATGTTTACTGATGGAAGAAAAGTTGAAAAAGGGCTCGCAATAGGTAAGAGCAATACACCAACAATTGTTGGTGTATCTTATAGCCCTTGGTTTTACTGGAATGGCAGAAAAGATAGTCAGTGGTCTCAGGCATTAGAACCACTAGAATCAGATCATGAACTAGGCAATGATCGATCTCTCATTGTCGAATTAATTTTTAGTGATAAAAAATATAGTTCTTTGTATAGAGAAATTTTCGGAAATAATTCAAAAAAAACTGAAGTAGTTTTTTCAAACATTGGTAAGGCCTTAGCAGCTTATCAAAGAAAATTGATTCCAGGAGAATCTAAGTTTGATAAATATGTAAAAGGGATTTCTAGTAACTTGGACAATTATGATGAGATTTTAAGCTATAACGAAAAGGCAGGTTTAAATATATTTATAAATAAGGGTCAATGTATAAACTGTCATAATGGACCATTACTTACAAATAATTCATTTCATAATACCGGACTCCTTTCAATACCTGGTCAATTGCCCTCACTCGGTAGAGTCGAAGGATTAGCATTAGCTAGACTTGATGCTTTTAACTGTTTAGGAGATTACAGCGCTGCAACGCAAGAAGACTGTCAGGAGCTTCTCTATGCTGGAGAGGGAGATGAATTCATAGGTGCTCATAAAACACCTACATTAAGAAATATTGAACTGACTGCGCCTTACATGCATTCCGGGCAATTAGAAAATCTTGCTCTAGTAATTGATCACTACAATAAAGCACCAGAAGCAATGATAGGGCACAATGAAGCAAAACCATTAAATTTAAGATATATAGAAAAAAAACAGCTTGAAGCCTTTCTTAGAACTCTTACAAGTCCTCTGATAACAGAAAAAAAATGGATGATGCCATCAGAAATCTTGAATTAATAGTGAAATTTTCGTATCTTGTCAATAAATGAGGTACCAATATGTTGAAATTAATTAAAAAAATTATATTAGCTATATGCTTGTCATATAGTTTTTCTGCACTAGCTCACCATGGCTTTGGCGTCTACTTTTATCCGGATAGAACAATTACAATAGAGGGTGTGATTTCAAAATATGATTTTGTTAATCCACATTCGGTTTTATATATAGAATCAACTGATGGTGCTGGAGAAAAAATTACATACACTTGCGCGTTACAAGCAAAAACTCAACTAATGAGAAGAGGTGCAGATGAAAATCTATTTGTTATTGGTGATCCAATAAAAATTATTGGCTTTCCAGCTAGAAGAGATCCCTATGGATGTGAATTTGGAACTGGTTACTTTGCAAATGGTGAAACTTTTACAATGAGAAGTGTTGATCGGGCCCAAACTCAATTTGCTAGAAATAATAAAAGAGAAATTACTTCTGGCCCAAATGCAATTTATGGTAACTGGATAAGACCAGATATTTATGGAGCCGCTGGGCTAACAATGCCAACAGAAGGTATAGAATCAATTACTCGGGAAGGAGAGAAGATAGTTGGGAATTATAACCGGGCTGAAGAAAATCCTACTATTCAATGTGACCCAGGTAGCCCAGTAAGAACTTGGGGAGCTCCTGGACTTCTTACTTCAATTAAAAAAGAAGGTGATAAAGTTTTCATTCATCATGAATCTATGGACTGGATTAGAACAATACATTTAGATATGACAGATCACCCAAGTAATATTGAGGAAAGTAGTATGGGGCACTCGATTGGCAAATTTGAAGATAATAACTTAGTAATTTATACAAGCAAATTTAATTCTGGTATTTTAGCTTATGATATGGTTCATACTAACGAGATGACGCTGGAAGAAAGAATTTCTTACAACGATCAAACAGGTAATCTTGATATTCATTGGGTAATGCATGAGCCGAATTACTATAATAGTCCTATTTCTGGTGGGCAATCTCTAGAAAGCACTACTGATGAATTTATTCCCTATGGTTGTACTACTGATGTATTACCCCACGATCTATAATTAATAATTAAGAGTGATTGCGCCAGGCCTTAATCATTGCATAGGGAAATAAAACTATAAACACTATAATTAATGCATTTGTTGACCATTGTGGAAGACGCATCATTGGAAAAGTATATAATGCAATTTGAGTAAACAACCAAGTTACTAAAATATAAGAAATAATAGCCTTATACATCTGTCTTTTATTAAGTTCTTTAAAAAAATTAATCATTAGAAATTATTTTACTAATTTATTTTTAATTAATCCTTTTGATATAAAAAAAAGATCTTTAGACCCAAACAGAATAAAAGCATAGATAGTATCCCCTATCAAGGTAGCGCCGTAAAAAGGAATCGCAAATATATAGCATTCTACTAATCCCATAAAAGTAAGTTCGTAACCACCGCTCAGCCAAACACCAAAATTAGAAAACAAAAAGAAAATTGTTGCAGAAGTGAATACAGCTCCTAATATTCTAAAAGGGGAATATTTATAAAGAAATAATCGGCCTATAAAAGGTGCAAATAAAAAACCTATATAAACAAAAAGCATCAATATTGGATTATAAAAACCTAAGATACTATCAGCTATAAATAAAACTATTAGAGGTATGAAAAATGCAGTCCTAAATGAAAAATTAGCGCCCGCAAATAAACCGATGGCTCCTAAAGGAGTAAAGTTCCAAGGATGAGGAATTAGGCGTGCTATTACACCAATAACAATTAATAAATAAGGCATTTATAGTCTCCTGTAATATCAATATTCTAATTGAAAACCTAAATAACTTGATCTACCTGGCGTGTTAAAACCAAATACATCTTCATAATCTTGATCTAATAAATTTTCTATTCTTCCTAATACCTTTACTCGATTATTATACTGATAACTAACCACTAAATTAACTAAACTATAGCTATTTAAAACCTTTCTCTCAGAAGGACTAGGCCATGAAGGATAATATATATCATAGCGTTCACCATTATAAGATAAGTTGAGATTAATATTTGTTTTATCATTAAATAAATAATTAATATTCGTAGAAAATATATTTTTTGGCCTTCTCAGTTCTTTAACTTCCGCACCTAAATTGTCTATCTCAGTACTTTTAGTATAAGTATAGGAACTATTAATCTGAAATTTATCGCTCATCTTAAATAATAAAGAAATTTCAATGCCTCTTCTATGGCTTTTATCACTCTCATTAGCTGCAGACGCCACACCTTCTGAATTAATAACATAACCATTTATTTCATTTTTTAATACACTTTTAAATAATGTAAAATCCATAAAAATAGTATCTCTAAGAAAAGATTTATCAATACCTATATCCCATCCTTTAGAATGTTCTGGTTTTAGATTAGGATTACCCGCAAAAGAATTAGGATAATACCCAAACCTCTCGATAAAAGTTGGTGATTTTTGCCCAGTTCCTAAACTAGCATGTAATCTAAAATCATTATGATTATATGTTCCAGTTATTCTATAAGTATTGATATCTGAAAAATCACTATTCTTATCGTGGCGAATAGAAGCAGAAAGGGAAGAGGATCCTAGATCTGGAACCTGATACTCTAAAACATAGCCCGTCATAGATATTGACTGCGATTGATTAGGATTATAACTCTTAGAAACTGATATTTGACCATTAAAATTATAATCTTCTTTTTCATGATCCATAGCAAAGGTAATATTATGAAGAAAATTTCTTTTTAATAAGAGGCTAGACTGAAAATAAATACCTTCTTTTTTTGCAGAAGTTGTTGTGAGTATATATTTGCCAAAAGAATCAACTGTATTATTAGTATTAATAGTTCTTAAACCTGTATACCTTATTTCATTTTGTAAAAGATTTCTAAAAGAGTTTCCTTTGAGGCTAAAACTTAAATAGCGTTGACTTGCATCGGTGGTGTTATTTTTATCTATAGGAAATCCATTTTCTAAACCATCAAAATCTCGAAAAGTATCAGTGTTACGAAAAAAGAAAGAGCTAACTAGGTTTTCTGATACTTGATAAGCAGTATTTAAATTTATAGTTGTATTTCGATAGCCATCATTTTCTCCATTTCTTTCGTTTCTACTAATATTAGTCCCATCAGTTAAAAGTTGAGATGCTCCTAGACTCATCGATATTTTATCTTCTTCAAGGCTAAAACGAGAACTTAAGCGTGAAGTATTAAAATTACCCATCTCAGCAAGGCTACTACTTTGAAATGACTCTCCATCTGCTTTTCTGGTAATAATTTTAATCACTCCAGCAATTGAATCACTTCCCCAGAGTGCGCTTTGAGGGCCTCTAATAATTTCAACTCGCTCTATCTCTGTAGTTAATAGCTGATCAAACTGAAACTCATCGCCCGCCGCTGGATCATTAGCTTTAACACCATCAATAAAGACTGCTACCTGATTAGCTTCAGCGCCACGGATTCTTACCTGAGTTTGTGAACCAAAACTTCCAGACTGACTAACAGAAAATCCAGGAATATCTCTAAGAATATCAGAGATATAAGTAATTTGACGCTTCTCAATTTCTTCTCTTTCTACCAATGTATAAGCACTTCCAACCCTCGATGAAGGAATTGGTATTCTTGATGCAGTTACTAGAATAGCTTCATCTATTTGATCATTAACAGTTTGAGAGAAAATTAAAGCTGGAGGAAAAAATCCTAAAAATGAAATAAATAAATAAGTATATAGCCTTAAAAAAAACATCCGATCACTCCCACCG
>CETH01443670.1_pt1 | contig 12026 bp, 11 predicted proteins | sample 361461 | NCBI WGS metagenome assembly CETH01 (sample SAMEA2622695, study PRJEB7988) | marine metagenome | isolation source: saline water (ENVO:00002010), including
ATCTTTAATTATTGATATAAGAAATAATTATGAAGCAGAAAAAATAACTAATAAATTTGGTAAATCAGAGATTATAACAAGTTATTCTGATCATAAAAGATATATGCTAAATAAATTTCTTGGATAATTATAAAATTTATTATTATATAATACAAATTCAATTTACAATATTTCTACAGTATGCGGATGTAATTTTTATTATAATGAATAGGTTCACTTTTAAAAAAACTATTAATTTTTTTGATAAAGCTTTATAGGATATTTTTTCCTTATTATCAGTAAAATAAGGTTTATGTTTAAATCCCTCAAAAAATAAGACTCTTTTCATAAGAGATAAATTTTATTTAGCGAAAATAAAAAACCTAACGTTAATGGGAGTTAACAACTGCAAATATAGAAACTTATAACAATATATATTTTTTTCTATATATTAATATTCAATAAATAAATTGATAAGTTGTAAATAATTTATGAGACCAAAGTATCTATTTACTCCAGATAATATTGAAAAAAATAACGATCTTTATGAATATGGCGAAGATTTGTTTAGGAAAAAAGGATTCTGTGTAATTAAAAATTTTATTAATAAAGATGACATAGAATATCTTAGAAAAAAAACCCTATCCGAAAATTATTCAATAAAGCTTCACAAGGAGGGAAACATTTACACATTTTTTTATAAAAATAAAAAAAGCAATGCTGATAAAAAAATTACTGAAATTGGAATTAAGATACACAAATTAAGAAACTCTATACTTTTACAATCTAATGCAGATCAACATTTGCGATCTTATTGTTGGAGGTATGCATTAGATCCCCATGATGAAGACAAAATTGTTGATCATCAGCTAAACCATTCCTACTTGAGACTTAATTGCCAAAAAAAGAGTTCCTATTTTGATTATCACTATGACTCGCCTGGTGAAATACAAGCCATATTATACCTCTCTCAGCATGGTGTAGATTATAATGAAGGCGGTTTAACCTGTGTTGGATATGATGGCAATGAACATGAAATTGATAAAAATGTTAATATTGGTGATTTGGTTTTAGCAAATGCGTATGTTTGTAGGCATAAAGTTAGTAAAATTTCATGCTCACCAGAACAAGTTGGTAGACTAACATTTTTTGTGCCTATAATTTCTGAGTCACATCCAATGTTTGGAAAAACATATTATTTTAAAGAAAATAAATTCAAGCTATATTTTAAGACACCAAACGAGTTTCATAATTTTCCATTGTCAATATTTGTTAAAAAATTATTTATACTTTATTTTTACTTTCTACACATAATAAAACTTCTTATAGGAAGAGATCGGCCAATAGATTACAAACACTTACATTAGTTTTTAAAATTTAATTTTTATTATTTAAAGATCGTTTGCCCTCATCTACTTTTGAGCGTCACTGTTGTTGACGAATGATTTGTAAATAGGCTTGTGTCCCGTACTTCTTATACAAGCGATAATAGAAGTTTTATATTTGAATTTTCGATTTTTAAAGTAAGTCATTTTACCTCATTTCTGAGATCAAAAAGCTTAACTTTATTACTTTCTCTTTTTAAACAAGCAGATATAAGTGCGACACCTGGGGTATGATAATTATAAAATTTCACACTAACTATAACCAAAATAATCCATCGTATCCTTAAATAATTTATATACCCTTTGTTGCTGCTTAATAGATAAATTGTTTTGCCATTGATTTTTTTCTCCTAATCTAAAGAATGGAGAATTATTTGTAGCTTCTGGAAAACCATGGCATGTTTCTTGTGATTTCAAATTATTAAAGCTTGTATTCTTTATTATTTTTTGAAGATTTGTTTCATTAATTTTTAAATCATAATCAAGTCTATTATTAAGAAACATTATTAATTGCTTGATTACATCATGGGTATTCTCTAGCAGATTTTCGTACTTTATAACAATTTTAGGCACTTTTAAATTTGCCCATGACTTTATATGATGATCCCATCGAGACAAAAGAACAGGATAATTTCCTTTGGCTGTGTAAGTTATTGCATTGGTTTGTTCCATTAAAAAAATTACTTCATCTATTTTTTTATTTAAATGTTTTGAATATGAAATAACAACATCTCTAGGATCTCTAATTAAATAAATCACTCCTTTTGTAAGATCTTTGGATGTGTAAGGATTTCCAAGATAGCCTATATTAGCTGAATGAGTTTTAAAAAACTTTTTTTCTTTTTTTAAGTTATAGTTTTTTTGTGCTTCAATCCAATATTTTGATATAACTTCAATTTTATTAAGTTGGTAAAAATCTTGATTATTTTTTTTTAATAAAAAATTATAATTTTTTGGTAAATCAAACTCAATTATATTTTTTAATAATTCAAAATCAAAAACATAATCATTAGAAAAAAGTATATTACTAATTATTGATCTTATCCACGTATTTCCACTTTTTGGATAAGAAGTTATCCAAATAATTTTTTTATCCATCTACACCTTGATTATTTTAAATTTATTTTTATATAAGTTATTTTCTAATTCATTAAATTCATCTTTATTTAAAAGTTTATTATTTTTTCCAGAAATTTTAATTTTTGGGGATGAAAAGAAAAAATTATTGCTTTCTAATCTATTATTTAGAACATCCTTTTTTTGTTTAAATATATCATTTTTTAATAACATGTCATAAAGCTCCATATCCATTTTGTTATTTTCGGTTAGTACTCTCATATTTATTTTGTTTTTAAATTCCTCAGTGTATACTGACTCTTGTTGATTTTGAAAAATTATATTTGGTAAATTATAATCTGAAATAATTTTTTTAATAAGAAATAAAATATCATCTGATTTGTAAAGTAAATTGATTTTTGTTGATAAATTTTGATATGCTAGACTTAAATCATTATCGGAATTTTTCTTTTTGAAACCTTTTCCTGAAAATTGATTAGTTATCGTATTTTTTGTAATTTTATTATTATTAAACAAACTTTGCAAATCATCATATTTGCTACAATATCCCCTATTTAACATCCAATTATAATGCGAAAGAGATCTTTCAATAGGATTTCTTATTAAGCTAACTGTTAAAAAAGGTTTTTTTAAATCTGAATATATTTCAAAGGGTAAATGACCATAAATAAAATCAAATTTGTTATAAAAATTAAAACTTGGGCATTGATTAAACAAATCAAAAGCTGTTTTTCCACCTTTGTCATTATTTTTAAACAAAGGTCCTTTAATTCTTGTTTGATTTTTAAAAAGCCAAGAGAAAATAACAGAAAAAGTAGTACCTGCAGATTTTGGAACATGAAAAAAAAGTATAGAATCTTTTTTTCTCTCAGTTGTAAATTTTTCACAAAGATAAAAAACATTACTCATTATAAGACTATTTTAGACTAGATATCCAAGTTTAGACATTAAAGTTCCTAGCTCTTTCTCAATTAAGAGTATTTGTTCTTTTGATAAAATATTTTTCCATTCACCTGCCTTTCCTTTTCTAAAAAAATTATTATTAGTTGCTTCAGAAAATCCGCCAGTTTTCTCTAGTTTTTGTAAATGTGAAAACTTTGTCACGTCAATTGTTTTATTTATAGTTTCTTTTTCAAAACTGTACTTATGATCATATACGATATCTAAAAAATTTATTGTTTGTTCAATTGTATTTTTAATATTAAGTATCATATCTTCATATTTAATAACTAGTCTCGGTACTGATTGAAAATTTACCCAGCTTTCTATGTGGTCTTTCCATGTGCAAACAGCTTCATTAACTTTAAAGACATTTGTAACAAAATTTTTTTGAAATAACATTACATCTATAGCATTATCAATACTGGTATCCATATGTTTTGCTAGAGAAATACAAACATCTCTTGGATCTCTAATTAAATATACAAAACCCTTGCAAACATTTTCATCAGTAAAATAATTATTATTAATTAATCCTCTTACATTATGTGTTTTAAAGAATTTGATTTTTTCTTTAGAAGACATATTTATAATATTTTGAGCATTGATCCAATTTTTTGAAATAAAATTAAAATCAATGTTACCATCTTTTTGATATTTAATATTAGGAAGTTTATTAAAAAAAACTTCTTGAGAAAAAAGCTTAATTTTTTTCAGATCTTCTAGCTCAAATTTACCATTATTTATTAATGAACAAATAATTGACCTCATCCATGTATTTCCAGATTTCATATAAGAAGCAATAAATACAATTTTATTGTTTGTTTGTTCGTTATTAATCATATTTTTTACATGAAGCTGATATGTTAATTTAGATTAGCATTGCACAAATCAAAAGCTATACATACCCTTTCTTCATTCGAGGCAAATGGTATAGTGCTATGAAATAATGAAGAAGGAAACATTACTATATCACCTACGGCTGGAGTAATTTTTTTAATTGGTAATTTATTATCTTTTACAATAAAATCATCTCCTTCTAAGTGAAATTGTATTCCTGCCTCATCACCTTTAATTTGACTTGGAATTTTTAGGTAAAAAACTCCACTAACCCAGCCAGAGGGATGCATATGGGGCATATTATAACCTTCTTTTTTTAATCTATTGCTCCAACAAACAAATTTATAATCATTTGGTTTGTTCAATATAAAATTTATTTTTTCCCCTTTATAGTTATCATAATATTTTTTTAATTGCTTAAAGATTATATTTTCTAGTTTTTTTAGATTTGGTAATTTTGAGTCAGATAAATCTCTTGTTGCAAATCCTTTTATTGTAGTTCTTCCTTTTGGTTCCCAATTAAAATTCTGATCTGATAGCTCTTCCAATAAGTTATGTATAAAACTGTTTGTATCAGTTATGTGCTCTTTAATAGATGATTTATATACAAATTTTATTGGATCTGGACAAAAAGGATAAATGTTTTTTGTATTAAATTGGTAAGCTGCAAAAGCAGCTAAAGATGCTATTCTTCTGTCATTAGGATTAATTTCAATTATTTTTTTCAATTCATTATCATATTTTTCTTGTGAACCTTCTTCAAAATAACATTGTAATTTTTTATAGTACATTTTTTCGTTATTAGATAAACTATAAAATTTAATTGCCTTATTATATTTTTTTTGCTTTCTGTAAATTTCAGCTATTTCAAAATATGCAAGATTATTTTTAGGATTAATTTTAATTGTTTTGTTTAAATATGTTAGGGCTTTTTCTAAGTTATCTAATTTTTTATTAGTAGTTCCTAAATTAAAATAAGCTTTATCATAATCATTTTTTATTTCTATACACCGATTAAAGTGTTTTAATGCTAATTCTGAATTATCTTCTTGTCTATACATAAGGCCTATATCATTATGAATTTCATACATTGAGGGATTAATTTCAATAACTTTTTCATATGTTTTTATTGCTTCAGATATTTGGTTTATATCTTGATAGGCTATTCCTAAATTAACTAAAGCTGAAATGAATGTATTGTTAATTTCAATTGCTTTCTTAAAATTTTCTACTGCCTCTGAATGCATTTTAAGCTTTAAATTAATTATACCAAGAATATTGTAAAAAATTTCATTAGATGGGTTGGTTGTGATTATTTGATTAGTTTTTATTTTCGCTGTTTTTAAATCATTTTTTTTAATGAGAAGAGAGATTTCATCAATAAAATTATTTATATTATTCATAGTTAATTACTTTAAAAATCTTAGTTATATTTTTTTATTAATACACCTTTATTTATAAATTATTTTAGCAATTTTATTAGTAAATATAAAGCTAGGTTTTGATTTGTTAAAACTATCTAAATTATTATTTTTAATCATAAGCTTAGTTAATAGTATATTTTTTAAAATTCTTTTTTCAAAATCTTCATAATTTTTTCTACCAGAAGAAAGATTTGGATAATTTTCTATTAATTGATTTAAATAATTTTTACTCGTTTTATTTATTTTTATACTTTTCATAATCTTAGTGTTTAAAAAACCTATATATAGAAAAAAATAAAGGAAATTTATTTTTATTTGAAAAATTAATTATATCATCATCATTTACTGATCCCCCTGGTTGAATTATGGCTTTACATCTATTTTTTATTAGTAATTTTATACTGTCAGTAAAGGGGAAGAATCCATCAGATGCTGCCACATAAGACGTGGTGTTTTTTTTAATTTTTGCTATTGCAATTTTGGTAGAATCTATTCTGCTTGTTTGGCCAGCACCAATTGCAATAGTTTTTTGATTATTCACAAAAACTATTGCATTAGATTTAACATGTTTACAAACTTTGAAAGCAAAAATTAAATCTTCAATTTTTTTATTTGAACATTTTTGTTTTGAAACTAATTTAAGATGAGACTTATTAAAAGTAATGTTATTTTTTTGCTGAATAAGATAACCGTTGTTTACAGAATAAATCTCATTTTTTTTATCCATTTTAATATTTCTAGTTGAAATTAATCTTAAATTTTTCTTTTTTTGAAGAATTTTTTTTGCACTTTCAGTAAATTGTGGGGCTAACACTATTTCATAAAAATTTTTTGATATATGTTCCGCAGTTTTTTTATCTAAACAACGATTAATTATTATAATACCTCCAAACGCACTTATTTTATCTGAATTTTTAGAATCTAAAAAAGCTTTGTTTATTTTACTATTAGTAGCCACTCCACAAGGAGAATTGTGTTTTATTATTACGCATGTTGGTTTTCTAAATTCATTAATACAATCAAGAGCTGTTTCAATATCTCTAATATTATTAAAACTAAGTTGTTTTCCTTGAATTAAATTATTGTTAATTCCCTTTTTTGAATTTTTATTTAGATAGAAAGCTTTTTGGTGAGGATTTTCTCCATACCTTAAACTTGTTTTATTAAAATCAGATAAATTTATTTGGTTAGCTTTTTTATTCTCCCTACTAATCCATTTATAAATCTTTGTGTCGTATTCCGATGTAAGTAAAAAAACTTTTTTTGCCATCTGTTTCTTAAAATCAAAAGAAGTATGGCCGTTATTTGCATTCATATTTGATATAAATCTATTATAATCATTTGGATCACAAAGAGCTGTAATACTTTTATAGTTTTTTGCAGCTGATCTTAATAATGTTGGTCCGCCAATATCTATCATATTTATGCAATCTTCAACACTTGAATTTTTTTTTACAAACTCTTCAAAAGGATATAAATTTACTATGACAAAATCTATGATTGGAAATTTTAATTTTTTAAATTCATTTTTTTGTTTTTTTTTATTTCGATCAAATAGCAAAGATGCATGAATATTAGGATGTAAAGTTTTTACTTTGCCATCTAATATTTCACTGAACTTCGTTACATCACTGATGTATTTGCATTTGAAGCCAATTTTTTTAATATATTTAGCAGTATTTCCAGTAGATATAATATTGATTTTGTTTTTATTAAAATATTTACAAATAATATTTAAATTAGACTTATCATAAACTGATATAATTGCATTTTTATTCACTTAAATTAATATTTTTCAATAGACCAATTAATAGTCTTTTTTGAGTTATTTATAGAACCTGAAATCACTATTTGAGATGTTTTTTCAACTTTGTTAAAATCATTTATAATAATACTTTCTTCAATGCTTATATCATAATTGGTTTTAAATAAATAAGAAGAATTGTTTGTTTTAATTATCGCTGACATTTTTCCTCTTGTCAACAAAGCTTTACAAATTGAAGTTAAATGAAATCTTATATTAAAAATCAATTTATTCTTTTTTAAGCCTATAGAAATTATCTCATCCCTTCCCAATATCTGAGTTTTTCTTTTATTAATCCTAATATTCCTTTTAACTATTTTTTTAAAATTTTTCGAATATCCATCATGACTTGCTTCCCACTCTAAAAACCCTTCTTCTTCATTTTTTTTAAATAAAATCTTGCTAGGCGCTCTTTTAAAAGAATTTTTTTCAAATATTTCACTTATATTCGTATTATTTAAAATAATTGTAGAATGAGCGGCGCTATATCTAAGATAGTCAGGTTTTTTGTTATTTTTTAGATTTAAAGAACCACAATTAGAAATAATTTTTTCTTTCCCAACACTTAATTCAAAGGATAGAGTAGAAGAGTGTAAATCATTAACAAATGATTTGTTTGTTGGGTTAACTATATCTAAGATTATTTTTATGTCTTTATTTTCATATATAGATAACCCATTTTTGTTATTAGTTAGGTTCTTTGTTTTTATGTAATCTTCTTTAGAAATTATTTTATTGATATTATCTATAAAAAAATTGTTTGATCCATTAAAAAAAGCCAATGATCCATCTTTGTGGATAAAGCATTTTAATACACTAGTCATATTAGTAATTTGAAAATCAATTTCCTTAGGCATATCAATTTTAAAAAATAACAAGATATTTTTAATTTCTATTAAATGATTTATATATTCAGATTGAATTTGTGGGTTCATACTTACGTGCATGCCATTAATGTCATTATCGTGAGGTATAGCTTGTAAAATTTTATTAATAATTTCTTGAGTACTAAATTTATTTATAGACTCAAATAATAACACAGCCTTGTTTATCTCTATAGAGTTTGGAATTTTATTTTGGTTATTTTTTAATATTTTTTTTAAACAAATATAGTGTGTATAAATAATGAAGCTCAATAAATTTTTGTCTTTTTTGTGTGCAGAGGATCCATAAAAATCAAAATGATAAATTAAGTTTATTAATCTTTGCGCTAAAAGATTCGTATTTAACAGATTAAAATATAAATTATGATTATTTTTGTTCCATTGCAATAATTTCGAGCGACTAATTTTAACCACTTCTGAACCACCAATGTTTTTTGCAGTTTTTAACCAATTAAAAGAATGAAAATAAAAAAAATCACTGTCATCTTTTTTGTAATCATCCTTTTTTTTTAATAGAATTTTTTTTAATTTTTCTGAATTATAAAAAAATAAATTTGAAAAATCATGATTGTATTCAACATATTTTAATTTATTAAATTTAATTTTTAATAAAAGAAAATTAATTGAAAAAAAATATTTAAAATATTCTATCTTCATTATTTTTTATTAATTTTGCTGCAAAAAAACCATCAATCATAATATTATCAAGTATGTTATCTGGTAGCGTATATACGAAACCACTTTTATTAATAAGTTTTTTTGCTATAGGGTTTTTGTTATGTTTAAAAGGAGAAATAGAAAAATTATTATTTTTTTTTAAAAAATTTTCTACCTGATCAGTTGTTTCGTTTTTAAAAAAAGAACAAACCATGTAAATTAAAACTCCATTTTTTTTTAGAAGTAATTTAGATTTATTTAGCAAGTCTTTCTGAAGATTAATAAAATATTTAATATTTGGAATTTTTCTTTTTAATAAAATATCAGGATTTCTTCTAACAGTTCCTACAGAAGAGCATGGCGCATCTAACACTATAAGATCAAACTTCTTGTTTTCATCAATTTCTAAAAAATCTAACTGTTTCAAATTAATATTATAATTTAATCTGTGTAAGTTTTCATTTAATTTAAGTGTTCTTTTCTTGCTTTTTTCATATGAAACAACATTTTGATTATTTGATAAAATTTGAAATAGTTTGCCGCCAGGGGCAGAGCAAACATCGGCAATTTTATTAAATTTTTTGAGTGAAATTAAACTTAGTGGAAGCATGGCTGAAAAATCTTGAACCCACCATTCTCCTTTTTCAAAATAAGGAATATCATTAAAATTGTATTTTTCATCTATCCCAATTGAAAAATTAGAAGTTTTTTTTCCTAAATGAATATATTTTTTTAAATTTTTTTTCTCTTTGAGAACAATATGTAATGTGGGCTGAGTAATAATATTTTTAATTAATATCACTTTTTCTTTTTCATTAAGATTTTTAGCATTTAATAAAAACCAATCGGGCATGTCATTAAACTCAATTGAATAATTATTGTAATTTTTTTTCTTTCTTACAAAATTTCTTAAACAAGCATTGATTAATTTTTTGGATGCATTTATATTTTTTTTATCACATAATTCTACTGCAGAGTTAACAACAGCATACTCCTTTATTTTTAAAAAGTGTATTTGAGTTATAGAGCTTAATAACAAGATAAAATTATCACTACCATCGTCTATTTTTTTAACTAAATTTTTTATAATTTTTCTAACAACAAAATAATTTCGGATTGAAGAAAGAGAAACATTGTGAATAAATTTTTTGTTTTGGACACTCAATTTTTTATTTTTTGTTAATATAAATAAAGATTGATCAAAGTTATGATCTTTTGTAATAGTTAATTTAATAATATTATGAATTATTAATCTAGACTCTAATCCATCATGCATTATACCTAAATAAATTACTAAAAAAAAATTTAAAGAAAATTAATGCCTTATTTTAGTTTTATTGTCGAAGATCATGTATTGTTAAAATCAATCAAAGATTTCGGATTTTTTGAATTGGAAATCAAATACTATTCTAAGGATACAAAATTATGGTCATTTTTAAATAAAAAACAAAACAAAAACTTCAAGATACAATTAAAAAAAGAGCAAAGATTGAAAGCAAAAAAGGGTGCAGAAACCATATTATTCTGTCTTCCTCCAAGTTTGGGCCTCGGTGATACAATTGAATATGGTTTAGCTATTAAATCCATAATTAAAAATAAAATTTTCAAAAGAATCGGAATTGCTTACGTAGGTAAATTTAATCAAATATTTAAAAAATTATTTAATATAGAAAATGTTTATGACTATATTACAGAAAAAGAATTAAAAAATTTTGATACATCTTTTCATTTTACATTAGAAATTGATGAATTGATTTATCAAAAATATAATAGACAAAATATAGAAAAGTTAATAACAGATTTTTTTAATGTTCCTCTGTATAGAAAAAAAATAATTAAAAAAAATCTCAAATCTGAAATAAAAAAAATAAGTATTTTCCCTTTATCAAACTCTCCATTACGAACATTACCATTATTTTTAATTAATTTTTTAATCGAAGAACTTATTGTAAAATACCAAATAGAAATTTATTTAGACAAATCAAAATTATCTAATTATATTTTTGAAAATATAAAGTTTAAAAAAAATTTAAAATTTTATTTTCCAAAAAACTTCGGATTATTAATTAATAAAATAAAAAAAATTCAATTTGGTATTTTTCCAGATTCTGGACCTTTACATGTTGCAAAAATATTAAATAAAAAAGGGATTTTATTTATAAGTAGTGTTAAAGCTGAAATATTGTTAGATAATTTTAAAACTATTAAAGCAATAGAAAGTAACTACATCTCATCTTATTGCCATGGTCCATGTGGATTAGTTAATGCTTTTGAATTTAAAAACAAATCTGGCTGTTATGATTCTTTAAATATAAAGAAAGGCCAAATACTAAAAAGCAATAACTTAAATAAATTACAGAGAGGTAATTTAATGGACAATTATTTAGATTTATATATTAAAACACCCAATTGTTATAAAAATTTTGATGATAAAAAAATAAAATTATTTATTAATGAAGAACTAAAAAATTAATATGCGTGGTACATTAGAAACAATCGTTGGTGCAATGTTTGCTGGTAAAACTAGCGAATTATTAAAAAGAATTTTATGGGCTAAACACCAGGAAAAAAAATTTTTAGTTATTAAGCCAATTATTGATAATAGATATTCAGAAAAATTAATAATAACTCATAACAACTTGAGTCATGAATGTTTTTCAATGGTAAATTGGGATGATACAAATAAAAAATTTAATTTAGTAAAAAATAATTTCGATGTTATTTTTCTTGATGAGGTTCAGTTTATGAACCCCGCAGAAACTATTGAAAATGTTGAAAAAATATTAAATGAAAAAATAGATGTTGTGTGTGCAGGACTTGATCAAGACTCAAGGGGCAAACCTTGGGAAACATCCTCTTTTCTTTTAGGCTTATCTGATAAAATAACAAAAATTTATGGCTTTTGTAATGTTTGTGGCCTTGAAGCAACTAAAACTTTTCGAAAAATTCAAGGTGGCGAGAGAACACAGGTAGGGGCATCAGAAATTTATGAGCCAAGATGTCTAAAACATTGGAAACCGCAGTAGATAATTTAATT
>CETH01017814.1_pt1 | contig 12022 bp, 10 predicted proteins | sample 361461 | NCBI WGS metagenome assembly CETH01 (sample SAMEA2622695, study PRJEB7988) | marine metagenome | isolation source: saline water (ENVO:00002010), including
CGTCCGAGAAGAACTCCAGAATCTTCCTGTTCCACTCGTCGTCCTTGGGACTGTGGATACGGTCCTCCGATGGATCGACGTGCTCGGTGAACATCCTGTTGGACAGGCTCGCGACCACCACGACCACGGCCTTCCTGCCGAGCTTGGACATCGCGTCACGGGCGGCCTTACCGAGGACAATCTGCTCGGCCCGGTTAGAGTAGACGTTGCTAGAGACTATGCAGGCGGGAATCCTGTTTCCGGGGTTGAGGAGCTTCAGCGCGACGACGGACCCGGTGTCTATCGGGAAGCCGTCGTACGAGACGGTCCTGGCCTGCAGGCCCCTCGCCTCGCAGGCGTCCCTGAACTCTTCGGAATACTCGGCGTCCATTCTGAACTCGTAGGGCATCGACCCGAGGAAGTGGAAGTCGTCGTCTACATGGGTGAAGACTGGCTTCGGGTGGGCCTGAATCTGGTGCCCTACTATGCTGGGCCAGGTAGTTGAGTAGATGAGGATGAGGTCCGCGTCGCTTTCCTCTATCCTCTGCCTGCATACGTCGAATGCTTCCCTGAGCCTGCCCCATCCTTCGTTCTGGTCGGGAGCCAGTAGGGGATGGGGGTGCGGCGGGACGTAGAAGCCCATCACTATCTCCGGCTCGTCGCTCATTCAATCACCTACAGGACGATCTCTCTGGTGGACTCGTTCGGGTCCCATGCCGCGACGGCGTTGCCCGTCCCTATCACTGACTGGTATCCATATATCTCGGCCGGGTAGTCTGGCATCCCCATGGCTGCCATCATCCACGTGAGTCCGCCGCCCTCCGCCTCGGCCATGGTCTGCTCGATCATCTCGGGGAGTATGTCAACTAGCTCCCTCATCTGGCCCTTCCTCATCATGTCTATGGCCTTCATGTCCCAGACGTACTGGCTGTGGTTGTAGATGTGCTCCCTGCTCATATCCTCGGGAAGTGGGGCCTCGGTGACGAAGTGCCGGTGGGACAGAGAGTGGCTCGCCACTAGGACGACCTTCTTGCCGCTCTTCTCGATCGCCTTGTATATCGCCTCGCCGAGCGCAGTGGCCTGATCGTTCATGACCTCGTTCGAGTAGTAGTGGGTGGACCTGTTGCTGCTGATGGTTACTACTGGCTTGTCCCAGTCGGGGTTCATCATGTGGCAACTGACTATTGTCCCGTAGTCGACCCTGAAGTCGGGGTTTCGCATCATCTTGGTTACTATGCCAGCCTCGGCCGCCGCCTCGCACATCATCTCGGAGAGCTCGACGTCGACCTTGATGTCGTGGTGGAACCTGAAGAGGTTCGGGAAAATCGGGTCGACGCTTATGTTTTGGAACCTGTCTAGCCCTAGGAAGTGGGTGCCAACGTATGTCTGCCAGTGAGGGGTTAGGACCACTATGCAGTCGTAGTCGATTGTCTTGAGCTTCCTAGCTAGCCTGTGGTATCCCCACCTGAGGGCCTCCCAGCCACCTTCCGCGAAGGGTTCGTTCTGCTCTGGGTTCTCCGCGTATACCACATGCGGTGGGTGCGGAGCGAGGCAGCCCAGCACTATCTCTCCCTTTGCCATGTCCTCTGAGAGGCTTCAATCTAAAGAAAACCTTCCGGATGCCCCAGTAGGCTTCATTGGGGTGTGCTCACCCGCAGGGCCGTGAAGTGGGAAAGCCCTCCGCTCTGGCCGGTAGCCGCTCCAAGCTTGGTCGGTTTCGCTGCCGGTTGCATGCCCTACATATCTGATTCCAGCTACTTCCCGGAGGGGTCCATCCTGGCTCCCTTCTGGCTGGTGGCGATACTGTTCGTGATCCTGCTGGCACTTCCGGCCGAGAGAGGGGGCGGTGCGGAGACATTGGCGGGAGCCTGGGCCGCAATGGTATTCGCCCTACTTCCCCAGATGCTGTTCTTCGTGTGGTTCGTCCCGGTGATCCTGATCTGGTTCCATCAGTCCGTGTTCGTCTGGAGGAAGAGCTACCCACTCTTCCGTATCGGGATATGGCTCGGCTTGGGCGCTTCGTCGGGGATATTCCTGGGTTCAATCCTGGCCTTCAACGCCATCTGACCTGGACTTGATCTCAGCTACGAGGCCTGCGATGATGAAAGCCGGGAGGGAGGCAAGCAGACCGCTGAAGATCAGCTCGTCATCCACGTATTCCATGGTTATGCGGAGCTCGGAAAGGCCCCCTGGGGAGTGGCATATCACCAGGTGCGTGTCGAATATCGAGGGGGTGACCACCTCTCCTTTCCACGACTCCCCCGATATCAGCGGTGCCACCTGATGCGGGTACTCGAGAAGGTCGTAGAAGTCGAATCCTTCCTTGAAGCTGCCACTCTCGAAGTGTGACACTACGTGACTGCGTTCAAGAATTATGCAAGAGACTCCGAACTCACCCACGTTCCTGATCTCGACCATGACTGGGTGGCTTAGGCTGTGCACCTCCACCGTGTCTATGACGGCATCTCCGGGCCCGAGCCTGAAGTTGGCCACATCGTCGTCAGAGCCAGGGCCGTCCACGGCTGCGAGGACGATTGCCGAAGTGCAGGCCAAAGAGAAGGCCAGCGCGAAGGCGGCGCCCCTCTTAGATGGCAAGATGCTTGACCAGCCATTGGACGGCCTATCTCGAAGCAAGGGCTGCCAGTGGTGGCAGAAGTAAGCGCAGATGAAGGCCAGCGCGATTCCGGGGAAAATATCGGTTATCCAGTGAATGCCCAGGTACTGGATGCTGAACAGGTAGATTGCGAGGTTGACAATTAGGAAAATGTCCAGCTCCCTGTGCCTCCACTCCTTCATGGGGATGCCGTTCTCCCTACAGTGGAGCCTGTTGATGATGAGCAGGCCCATTGGGAGCCCGAAGTGCAGGCTGGGGACGCCGTTGTCCATTGGGTCGTTGTTGGTGATGAACTCGAGGTACCATGAGTCGTGGTAGAGCAGTGCGTCCATCCCCGGGATGTATGAGCTCGTGACCTCGACGTTGAAGAATAGGTACAGCGGGACAGCCAGAACGTATATCACCAGGTAGTTCAGGGCTGCCTTGTCGGCCATGACATGGTCCTTTACCAGTATGAAGTACATCGGAACGAACCAGATTATGAATAGGTATACGAACAGGTAGTGGAAGGACAGTATCTCGGTCAGCAGGTCGCTCCTGAACGATTCCTGGGCCCAAAGTGTGAAGTCGCCTTCGATCTGGTGGATCCAGTGGGTGTAGCCCCCGACCCGTGCCTTCAGCGGCTCGTTGTGATGGTCTATTACCGCCTTGTACAGGTACATTGCGAGGTATAGGGAAATGTGCCACTTGTACCCCTTAGACCTGATCTCCGCGGGCAGGTCAGATATCCTCAGCCTCTCTTCTGGCTCGTCCCTGGTGAGCAGGTTCCTGAGTGGAATGGTGGAGGCCAGAATGAAGGCCATGATGGTCCCGTACGGTCCGAGTGGCCACCACATCAGGCCTCGTGCCGAAGTGCCTCAGTCATGAACATTGCACAAATAGGACTGTGGCATCATCGTTCCCGGGACAGCGGCCACTCCACGCTCCGCCATGGGCTCCAAGTATCAATCGGCCTCTCTTTTTTTGGGATATATCGCTGCCCCAAAGGCCATCGTAGCAGTTCCTAGTAACCCTGCGGCGGGCAGTGACCCTGTCCCTCCATCTTCATCGGGGCCTTCCTCCTGCACTATAATGAGGGGCTCTACGACTACAGTCCCGGTCATGCCGAACGCCTCATGAGGCTCACAAAGATACTCGTGGGTCCCGTTGGTACCGACTTCGAACTTGAACAAGTAATCCACATTCCTAGACGCGTCCCCCGAGTCGAACAGGCCGTCATAAGCTACCGCATTGTGGGCCAGAAGCTCGCCGCTCCAGAAGAACCGGACTGAGTCCCCCTCGGTTATGGTTACTGATTCGGGCGAGAAGCGCAAGTTGGTGCTATCCACAGTGACGACGACCTCGTCCTGGGAGATGGCTTGCCCCTCTATCGTACCCGTGGTGAGTGCTGCCGAGACAAGTATGGTGATGACTGCGAGAAGCCTCATAGCCAATTCTGGATAGTCTGACTATTTACACCTTGTTTAGCTTGGGCATTGGATACTCAGGTATGCCTCGTCCATTTGGCGATGTAGGGATGGGAGAAGAGCGGAGAACTCCCTAACCATCAAGTCGTATGCCCGTCTTGGAGCCACGTGGACGGGCATGAGTTGTGGCTATCCGAGTGCCGTAAGATTGGCTTCTCGCCGGACGCACGGTTGTACGAGGAGGGGACTCGTACGTCGCAGGACGCTGCCGATCAGCTTGGCTGCGACGTCGCCCACATCGCGAAGTCGATTGTTTTCGTGGGCGAGAGTGGCGCGGTAGTAGTGATAGCTTCGGGCGCCAACAGGGTCGACAGGAAACGGAAACTCAAGAGGGCCCTTGGGTACAAGCCGGGAATGGCGACCCCGGAGTACGTCCTAGAGAGCACCGGATATCAGATCGGGGGCGTCCCTCCCTTCGGGCACACGAGGGAAGTCAGTGTTATGATGGACGAGGACCTGATGCGGTACGATACGATATGGGGGGCCGCGGGTACGGCGCAGACGGTCTTCCCGATTACGCCCGCTGAGCTTCTGGAGATTTCCGGGGCGACCCTGGCCGACGTGAGGCAGTAGTGATCGGATGGCCGTGGATGACCTACTGGTTTGCGCCTCGGCCCTCAGGGATGACTCAGAGAAGTACGCCAGGGAACTCGTAAGGGAGGGGTCCGTCGACTGTGTTTACAATCCCCTGATGTATGCTTGGGACGTCCACAAGAAGTACATCGAGATAGCAGGGGGAGGAGGTGCCAAGACGGTCATGCTGGGCATGAACCCGGGCCCTCACGGAATGGGGCAGATGGGAATACCGTTCGCGGCCACTAGCATGGTCAGGGACCTCCTCGGAATTTCGGGAATTCCAGTTGGGCAGCCTTCCGATCCCCATCCAAGGAGGCCGGTTATCGGTTTGGACTACCCGAGGGAGGAAGTCTCTGGGACTAGGATTTGGGGCCTCCTCTCGGACACGTACGGCAGCTCTGAGTCCATTTTCGAGAAGGTGTTCCTAGTCAACCACTGCCCCCTGATGCTCCTTGATGGGGAGAGGGCAGTGAACGTGACCCCCGACAAGATATCAGGAGGCACTGCGAGATCCCTTCTGGAAAGGTGTGACGAGCACCTAGTCGAGGTCGTGGATATATTGGGCGCTGAAACTGTGATCGGGATAGGGAAGTTCGCCGAGAGGAGGGCTCTCGCAGCACTGGAGGGCACTGGCATCGAGATCAGAGGGTGCTGGCACCCCTCGCCAGCATCTCCCCTCGCAAACCGGAACGAGGGAAGGGATTGGAGGCAGAATGTTTCATCCGTGCTGCCCTGAATGAACGAAATCGGCCATCCCAATCCCAAGTAAAAAGTTAAGTCGACGAATGACTTGTCCATACGCATGTCCGCCATGATAACGCCGGAGTACCTGCTTTCAAACGCCGAGAAATACGCCAACGAACCCGCTCTTTCGTGGAAGGACGGTTCTGGCAACTGGGTCACTATGACATGGTCCGAAATCGAGAGGGCTACAATGCAGGTCGCAAGATCCCTAATCTCCCTCGGTTTCGAGGCTGGAGACAAGCTAAGTATCTACTCATACAACAGACTAGAGTGGTACATGGCCTATGCCGCTGCCAACATGGCAGGAGGAGCTGCAGTAGGGGTGTACCACACTTGCTCTCCGGAAGAGGTAGAGTGGGTAGTAGGAAACTCCGACTCCAAGGTCGTCTTCGTTGGGACCAACCCAATGGACGGGGGGGATGCCAGCAAGATGTGCAGTAACCGCCTTCAAGCCGCAATGGGCAATCTCGAAAAGGTCGAGGCCGTGGTTTCCATGATGGGCATGGAAGCTATTGATCACGCCACAGCAATGCAATGGGAGGATTTCATCGCGAAGGCCGATTCGACTCCCGAAGCAACCGTAATGGATAGGATCGCAGCTGTAAAGCCCGATGACGTCGCCTCGCTAATCTACACGTCCGGCACCACTGGAAACCCCAAGGGAGTTGTCCTGACCCACGACAACATGGACTTCGAGATCGGAGAGGTCCACAAGCTGGTCACCTTCAACCAAGGCGAGGGGTATGTTTCCTGGCTGCCATGCGCCCACGTATTCGGCCAGCTCGCTGACAACCACATCTGGATTCGCGACGCAATACACATGAGGGTAGTGGACAACCCTCTGCACTCGATCGACTACTGCAAGGAGGTCAACCCCCACCTGTTCATCGGAGTTCCCCGAATCTACGAGAAGGTGTACTCCAACCTAGTTGCGGGACTCGGGAGCAAGGTCGGTTGGCTCAAGCTGCCAATTCTTGGAAACGTAGTCAGGAAGAAGGCGAAGGAGAAGATCGGTTTCTCGAACCTGAAGTTCGCGATCACCGGCGCGGCCCCAATCAACCCTGAAATCTTGCACCTTTTCCACGCTCTGGGCATTCCCATATACGAAGGCTATGGAATGACAGAGACATCGGCCGGAGCGACGCTCGGATATTCCGGTGCGAACAAGATAGGCTCGGTCGGGAAGCCACTCTCCGGCACTGAGCTCAGGATTGCCGATCCCGACGATGGAGGTAACGGTGAGATCCAGTTCAGGGGAAGGCACGTAATGGCTGGCTACTACAAGAATCCTGAGGCCACTGCAGAGACAATGACTGAGGACGGCTGGCTCAAGTCGGGAGACCTCGGAAAGATAGACTCGGATGGCTTCGTCTACGTTACTGGCCGGCTGAAGGAGATCTATGTCAGCTCCGCTGGGAAGAACATCGCTCCACTCGTAATCGAGGAGACCATGAAGTCCATACCAATCGTATCGCAGTGCATGCTCGTCGGCGACAACAGAAAGTACTGCAGCGCCCTGTTCACCCTCGACGTGGGAGCAATCCTAAGGGATGTTCACGGCCTTGATGGGGCTACTGAGGTCCCCAAGGACCCTGCACAGCAGCTGGCCAAGCTCGCAGAGCTGGGCCATGACCTTTCGGAGTACACCGCCGTTGGCAGCGATACGCACAACCAGCTACAGGAGGCGGTGGCGGAGCTCAACGGGAAGTTCAGCAACCCAGAGCAGGTCAAGAAGTTCACCGTCCTACCGCGTGACCTAGGGGTTGACCATGGTGAACTGACGCCAACCCTGAAGATCCGCAGGAAGCAGATCAGGGAGAACTGGGCGGCTGAGATCGAGGCCATGTACTCTGATGCCTGAGAGTGATCAGCTTGACACCCGAGGCCTGGGCGGCACTGGCAAGCGTGTTCGTCCTCGGGGCGATGAGCCCGGGTCCCTCGCTAGCAGTGGTGCTCAGGAATACCATGTCAGGCGGGCGTAGGCAGGGAGTCGCCACGGGAGTCGGGCATGGGATAGGCTTCGGGGTGTACGCCTTCCTCGCTGCATTGGGTATAGCGACTGCTCTCTCGCTTCACGAAAGCACCGAACTAGTGCTGAAGTGGGGGGGGACTCTCATCCTTGTATGGCTAGGGGTAACGTTCCTCGGGCACGCCTCGAAGGGGCCCCAGCAGAGCAGTTCGGATGACCGACATGGGAATTCTGAGATGGCCGGGTTCATGCAGGGCTTCCTGATAGCGCTGTTCAATCCGAAGATCCTGGCATGGATGCTGGCGCTTTACGCGCCGTTCATAGAGGCCGATGTCAGCATGGAGACTCTGATTGGGATGGGGCTGCTCGGAATGACGATCGACGGCACCTGGTATGTTACCGTGGCGACCGTACTCTCCAGGGGGGACGGCGTCGATAGGCTCCGCTCGAAGTCGCATCTAATCGATGGCGCTATGGGCGTCCTGATGTTCGTGTTCGCGGGGCTTTTGGTGAGCGGCTCAATCTAGTCAGACGAACCTGTGAGGCAGGAGGATAAGGACCTCCAGTGCGAGAAGCAGGGCGCTAGCCTCCCTGCCGGGTTCTTCGTAGGGGGGCTCTTCAGGATTGGAAATCCTCTGCAACTCGCCTGCATCGAACCAGAACGTGCTGCAGGAAGGGCACCCGTCTATCTCTATTGGATACATCTCGGTCCCATTTACGCGTGTGAAGACTATTCTCCTGACCCTCATGTGTGCGTCGCAGCATGGGCAATCCAAGTCGACCTCATCGCAGTCAGTCTCGAAGGCCTCGTGCATCTCCCTGAGCTTCATCTCGGACATCGTGTTAGCTGCTGCCTCGGCGTTCATGAGCATCCCCGAGCATGTCGGGCAGTGGAAGATGCCATGATCTGAGAAGGCGGATCGGTTGTATCCTTCCGGCCTGGACAGAGGTGTGCCGTCCCTTGGGCAGGAGTGAATGGAGCCGTCGCCGCACACGAACTCTTGCTGTACAATGGGGGTCTTGAATTATCACCCGGAAATATCAGAATGTTGCGCAATAAAGCCGATTTACTGCCGAATCGGTGTTTTGCGGCCATCCGGCGCCTTCTTGGGTGCCATTAGTGTCCGCGAATCATGGCAGGGGGCGATTCCGCAGGCGGTATGCCGCTCCGCGTAATCACGGCCGCGGCCATCTTCGATGGCCATGACGCTGCCATAGGGATCTTCAGGAGAATACTGCAGAGCCAGGGGTGCGAGGTCATCCACCTAGGCCACGACAGGGGCGCTGACGAAGTGGCGAGGGCCGCCATACAGGAGGATGCTCACGCTGTCGCCATAACCTCCTACCAAGGAGGGGCCGTCGAAATGTTCACCCATACCAAGGAGATACTTGACGAGGCTGGATTCGATCACGTTTTCCTTTTCGGAGGGGGCGGAGGGACAATTCTGCCTCATGAGATCGAACACCTCGGGAAAGATGGGATAGCCAGAATTTACTCCCCTGACGACGGTCGCTCCATGGGGCTAGTTGGGATGGTGCAGGACGCCATGGACAATGCCAGCGGCATCGACCTACTGGAGCGGTCCAGATTCGACTCCATTGGCGGTCCGGTATCGGCGGATGACCACGGATCTGTCTCCCGGCTCCTTACCATGGCAGAGAACAGTTCCGAGGACGACTTCTCGGGCGCCTTGGGAAGGGCTCGCTCGAGGGATGCTTCCGAGGAGTGCCCGGTCGTGGGGATAACCGGAACTGGGGGCGCTGGAAAATCTAGCCTGATGGACGAGGTGATGCTCAGGATCAGGAGGGACAACCCCGGTGCGAAAGTAGCCCTACTGGCAACCGATCCGACGCGCAAGAAGACGGGAGGAGCACTGCTTGGGGATCGGATCAGGATGAACTCACTAACGGACCCGAACCTCTTCATGCGCTCCTTCGCCAGCAGGGGCAGCGGCAGGGAGATAGCGGACTGCATAGGACGTGCCGTCCAGGTCTGCAAGGCAGTCGGTTTCGACCTCGTACTGGTCGAGACAAGCGGAATCGGGCAAGGCAATGACGCTATCACCGAAGTCGCTGACGTCTCACTTTACGTTACAACGAGGGAGTATGGCGCGCCGAGCCAGCTGGAGAAGCTCGCTGCGCTTGACTTCGCCGACATCGTCGTACTCAACAAGTTCGACAGGCCCGGCGCAGAGGACGCGCTGACCGAGATCCGCAAGCAGTTCCAGAGGAACAGGGAGGCGTTCGACCAGAAGCCCGAGTCCATGCCGGTTGTTCCGACCATAGCGAGCCAATTCGCGGACGCGGGAGTGGACCAGCTATGGGAGAGGATGGCGATTCTGCTAAACGACCGCTTCGAGACCGAATTCGCGGCTTCTGAGCCGAGGCTGGGCAAGGACGGGCTTCCCAACAGGGAGCCGCCCATACCGCCGGAGAGGCAGGGATACCTAGCGGAGGTCGCTGCGGCAGTACGAGGCTACCACGATAGGACGGAGGAGGCGAGCGGGGCAGTGAGGCTGGTCCAGCAACTGGAGGCGGCCGCAGGAAAGATGAGTGCGTCCGGCAAGACCTCGGCGGCCGATGACCTAGCGGCTGAGGCCGCGGAGGTCAGGTCTAGCGTTCCTGCGGGGGCCTGGGAAGCCTTGGAGGAGTTCGAGGCGATGGCGGAGGCCTACCGCTCCGGTCAGGCGAGCTACACCGTCAGGGGCAATGAGATCCCCGTCAATACGACTCGTGAGACGATGTCGGGGACCAAGGTCCCGAGAGTCGCCCTGCCGACGTCCGAGGACTGGGGAGAGAGGCTGGGGTGGATCCGCAGGGAGAACGCGCCTGGCTCATTCCCCTTCACAGGCGGGGTCTTCCCCTTCAGGAGGGAAGACGAGCTGCCGGTCAGGATGTTCGCGGGCGAGGGCAGCGCTGAGAGGACCAACAAGCGCTACCACTTCCTCTCGCAGGACCAGGGCTTCAACCGCCTATCGGTCGCTTTCGACTCGCCTAGCCTGTACGGCAACGACCCCCAAGAGAGGCTGGACATCTTCGGCAAGGTCTGCGAGTCGGGAGTCAGCATCAGCACGATTGACGAGATGGACAGGCTCTTCGAGGGCTTCGACCTGTGCGCACCCAACACCTCCGTCAGCATGACGATCAACGGCAACTACTGGTGGCACCTGGCCGCATTCTTCAACGTGGCAATCAGGCAGCAGACCCGAAAGTTCGCCGAGGAGAACGGCAGGGAGCCCACGAATGAGGAGGCCGAAGAAATCAGGGCGACGACTCTCTCGACGGTCCGCGGCACGGTGCAGGCCGACCAGCTCAAGGAGGCGATGGGGCAGAACACCCTGGTGTTCAACCTCGACACGGCGCTCAAGATGATGGGGGACGTAGCGGAGTTCTACGTCGACAACAACGTCCGCAACCACTACTTCGTAAGCATCAGCGGCTACCACATAGACGAGGCTGGCGCCAACCCGATCACCCAATCTGCCCTCACCCTCTCCAACGGCCTAACCTACGTCGAGCTGTTCAAGGCGAGGGGGCTTGACGCGGACAAGTTCCTGAGGAACTTCTCGTGGTTCTTCTCCAACGGCATGGACCCGGAGTACGCCGTGATCGGCAGGGTCTCCAGGAGGATCTGGGCGATAGCGATGCGCGACCTCTACGGAGTGGGGGAAAGGGGACAGAAGCTGAAGTACCACATCCAGAGCAGCGGCAGATCGCTCCACTCCCAGGAGTTCACATGGAACGACTACAGGACCACGCTTCAGGCCCTCTACGCTCTCGCGGACAACGCCAACAGCCTGCACACCAACAGCAGGGACGAGGCGTTCGGGACGCCGACGGAGGATACCGTCAGGGACGCCGTGGCGATTCAGCTAATCCTCGCCAAGGAGTACGGGTGGCTGCGCAACGAGAACCCGCTGCAGGGCTCTTTCGTCGCGGAGTTCCTCACCGACGAGGTCGAGGAGCAGGTGCTGAGGATATTCGAGGAGATGCACAGCAGGGGCGGCGTCCTTGGCGCCCTGGAGGTCAACTACCAGAGGAACCGGATACAGGACGAGGGCATGGTCTACGAGCACCGCAAGCACACGGGAGAGACCCCAATAGTGGGCGTCAACACGTTCACCGACCCTGACGCCGAGCCGGTGTCCTCAGAGGACTTCGACGTCGAGGTGACGAGGTCGGATGAATCCGAGAAGAAGATGGTGATCGAGCGGAACGGGGCGTTCAAGCAGGCGCACTCCTCCGAGGCGGAGGAAGGCCTAGAGAGGCTCAAGCGGGCCGCGAGGGAAGGGGGCAACCTGTTCGAGGTGATGATGGACATCGTCGAGCACTGCTCGGTCGGCCAGGTCACGCAGGCCCTGTTCGAGAGCGGTGGAAAGTTCCGAAGGAACATGTAGGTGAACGGCTTTGATCGCTCGGTTCAGCCCTCGGGCTGCTGCGCGTTGAATGCGATGGCGGCCATAGCCGCACCGGCTAATTGGGGGACTAAGTGAATCCAAGAGTCCGAGGCTTCGAGGACTCCCGAGGTCACCAAAGACGCAGTTACTGCGGGATTGAATGAGGCACCGGAGATGGAACCCACTGTGAGTGCCCCAGCAAGGACGACGAACGCTATGGCGGCCCCGTAGTACCCGTTGCCCTCGGTGGACTCGGATGTGGCGACGTTGAGTATCA
>CETH01023516.1_pt1 | contig 12016 bp, 11 predicted proteins | sample 361461 | NCBI WGS metagenome assembly CETH01 (sample SAMEA2622695, study PRJEB7988) | marine metagenome | isolation source: saline water (ENVO:00002010), including
TTTCCTAAGAACAGCCTGTTTGATTTTAGTCAGAATAAACAAAAAACTCCTTTAGAAAGCGAAGAAGATATTGAGATTTTAAGATTTTTAGAAATGGGATTTAAAGTTCAAATGATTAAAATGAGTGATCTTTCCATTCCTGTAGATAATCCAGAAGATATAACATTAGTTGAAGAGAGGCTAAATATTGAAATACCAGATTAGGCTTGAGGAGTATAAGACAATTGTTTTTGATTGTGACGGTGTAATTCTAGACTCAAACAAATTAAAGACATTTGCATTTCATGAGGTAGCGAAAGATTATGGAATAAAGGAAGCCAAAGCTCTAGTAGCTTTCCATTTACTTCATGGCGGTGTCTCAAGAAATAAGAAATTTGAATACTTTATATGCCATATACTCAACGAAAAATTTAATGAAGAAAAGGTTGAACTACTATGCAAGTTATATGGAGAGATAGTTAGCAAGAAACTTTTAACATGTAAAATTAACAATCGGCTTACGTGGCTAAAGAAAAAATTTCCAGAAAATAAATGGATAGTAGTATCTGGAGGAAATCAGGAAGAGCTAAGATCTATATTTAAACAAAGAAGCATAGATATGCTATTTGAGAAAGGTATTTACGGCAGTCCAGATTCGAAAGAAGAGATATTGGCCCGAGAAATAAAGAAAAAAAATATAGCTTTCCCTGCACTCTTTATAGGTGACAGCAAATATGATTACATAGCATCTAGTCAATTTAAGCTAGATTTTCTATTTTTAACTAAATGGACTGAATTTAGAGATTGGCAAGAATTTTGTAATTTAAAGAAAATACCCTTTATAGATAATTTTGAAGAACTCAAATAACGAAGATCAAACCTTTATTTATTTCCTTGATTCTAAAAGTTCTGAAAGAACATTGAGAAAAGGAGATATTTTTGACTTAGATTCTTACAAAGAAAAAGAAGGCGTTAGTTCATTGCCAAGATATATTGAAGATAATGATATTATTCTTAGAGAACAATATTTAGATCTTATAAAGAGTGTTAACAAGGTAACTTTATTTAACAAAAGTATTAGAGAATTTCTTACTGTAAAGGGAGGTTTCAGTTTCTGGGAAATGTCTCCAATTAATGAAAAAAGTATCTATGGTCAACCAATATCCTTAATTATTAAGGTCCTCGCTATTAGAAGAATATTAGAAGGACAGGATTATGATGTAGTTGTTGTTGACGTTTCAAATCCTAATCTTGCAAGAGTAATTTCTTCAATTTGTAAAAAGATGGGGTTAAGAATTCTAAATCGTAATAACAACTTATTAGTCAAGATAAAAGACCAATTAATCAATAACTATATAGTCCTCATGGGTAAAGGATTTATCTACTTGTTAAATGTATGTATTAAGCAAACTATTTTTACAAGAAATAATGAATTAAATTTTCATGAGAAAGCCATTACATTCTTTTCTCCTTTAACTCATTTAAAAAAAAGGAGTGGAATAAACAATACTTATTTTAATTCAGAATTATGGGACGGTTTACCGGAACTAATCATCGAAAGTAAGAAGAAAGCTAACTGGATCCATACTTTTTCACCTTCAGGGGGTGTTTCTTCAAGGTACAAAGCCAAAAGTTTAATTGATAATTTTAATAAAGATACAAACTTTGTTCATTCTTTGATAGGAACAAGCTTTTACTATAAGTTAGTATTAAAAGTGATCAAACAGTGGGTATACTTCAGTTTTTCCTATATTAGATTAAGAGGTATAAAAAAACTAATAATGACAGAAGATGAAGTTGTTAATTTTTGGCCACTTTTAAAGGAAAATATTTATCAATCATTTACTGGCTATCGATTAGCTTACAATCTATTTGTTTTTTATGATCTTGAAGAGCTTTTTTCAAAGCTTCCTCTTCAAGACAAGTGTTTTTATTTATATGAAAATCAACCCTGGGAAAAGGCATTATTGTATTTTTTTAGAAAATATAATAATGGAAATATATTTGGCGTAGTTCATTCCACTGTAAGATTCTGGGATATGAGGCATTTTCATCATTCTGCTAAGTTAATAAATTATGATAGAAATCTAACTACACTTCCTGATTATTTTTTAGTTAATGGCAGTTATGCAAAAGAGCTTTATTTAGAGTCTGGGATTCCAGAGAAACGAGCATTAGATTCTGAAGCCTTAAGATATAGAGAGATAATTAACAATCAACTTATAGAAATAGAAGAGAGTAAAGAAGACACTATACTTTTAATATTGGATTATTCAGAAGCATTCTCTATCAATATGATGAAGTTTATAGAATTATACGAAAAAGAATATCAAAGAGATCTTCACTATATAGTTAAACCTCATGTTAATTCTCCAATAGACTTAAGGGATTTTGAAATCAAGAATGCAGTAATTAGTAACGATAAAATCGAAACTCTTCTTCAAAATCCTTGCAAGTGTATTTGTAGTAATATGACTTCTGCTCAGATAGATGCTTTGATTATGCAGTCAAACGTCATAGTCATTCTTGATGGGAAGGAACTAAATTTGAGTCCTCTCAAAGGACTCGAGGCTGCAAGTTTTGTTTCAACCATAGAAGAATTAGATGAAGCTCTTATGAATAGTCCTGAAGTGCTTAAAAAAGGAGTGGCAAGTGACTTCTTTTTTCATGACAAGAAGCTCACAAGATGGAAAAAATATATTTAAAGATGCAGTTGTTATGGTAATAACTCTATAATACTCAATTTAATCAATTATATTTATCCAATATGAAAGGACATAAGCAGCTTAAAGAATTTTACGATCATAATTTCTACCATAAAGTGAACCATATGTCTCTTGAATCTGCTGAGATATATGCTCAGCACCTCACTTATTATTATAAACCTACTTCAGTTCTAGACCTTGGGTGTGGAACTGGCGCATGGCTCAAGGCATTTAAAGACTGCGGCTCTAAAGAGCTTAAAGGTATGGATGGAGATTGGATAAAAAAAGAAGAGTTGTTAGACTCCGAAATAGCATTTAACCCTACTAATTTAAATGAATTAGAATTGTCAGATGAAAAATTTGATTTGGCCATGTCACTTGAAGTTGCTGAACATTTAGAAGAAAGTTCAGCAGATAATTTCGTTGATTATTTAACAAATAGTTCAGATGTAGTCTTATTTGGTTCTGCATATGAGAATCAAGGAGGCACTAACCATATTAACGAACAAAAGCATTCTTATTGGGCAAAAAAATTTGTAAACAAAGGATTCTTGGCTTTTGACTTCTTTAGAGAGAAATTTTGGGATGATTCTCAAGTAGGTTTTTGGTACAGACAGAATATTTTTCTTTATATTAAAGATGGTAGTGAGCCTCATCGCCTATTCTCTGAGCATGGATTCTCTCCTATTACTAATATATTTTTTATGGACTGCGTTCACCCAGATCTATATCAGGCTAAGTGCGCAGAAGGTATTAGTTTTACAACCCATCTGAATGGAATTGTACCTAGTCTTATTAGAGCTATTAAAAGAAGAATGAAGGGAAAAAAATAATGAAGGTTGTTATTTTATGTGGTGGTTTGGGTACAAGATTGTCGGAAGAGACCCAACTAAAACCCAAACCAATGGTTGAAATTGGAGGGAAACCTATCTTGTGGCACATAATGAAAATCTATCAGGGTTATAACTTCAATGATTTTACCTTAGCTCTAGGTTATAAAGGAGAGATCATTAAGGATTTCTTTATTAATTATAAAGAAAGTTCTAATGATCTTGTTCTTAACGTAAAAACAGGAAAGCTAAAATACTTAACTGATATTAGTGAGGATTGGAATATTTCGTTGATTGATACAGGGAAAGATACCCTTACGGGAGGCAGGTTATTAAGGCTAAAAGATTCAATGGACTCTACTTTTATGCTTACATATGGAGATGGATTATGTGATGTTAATATAAAGGAGTTAGTAGAATTCCATAAAGCGCATAAAAAAATAGCAACTGTAACAGCAGTAAGACCAACAGCAAGATTTGGTGGAATGAATCTTGATAATAATATTGTTAAAGAATTTCAAGAAAAGCCTCAAGCAGGAGAAGGTTGGATAAATGGAGGTTATTTTATTTTTGAACCTGAAGTATTTGATTATTTAGATAATGATGACTCTATTTTAGAAAGGGATTGCTTGGAGAATTTAGCTAAAGATGGTCAGCTAATGGCTTATCAACATGAAGGGTTTTGGCAATGTATGGATACTCTCAGAGAAAAAACTGTTTTAGATAATATGTGCTCATCAGGTGATATGCCATGGCTTAAGGATTAGTATGTATTTTTCTAATATCTATGAAGGCAAAACAGTATTGGTAACAGGCAATACAGGATTTAAAGGGTCTTGGTTATCAGAATGGCTTATTTCGTTGGGTGCCAGAGTAGAAGGTTATTCTAATGGAATCCCTACAGATCCTTCCTTATTTACACTCTTAAAACTTCAAGATAGGATTTCTCACACGAATGCAGATGTGCAAGATCTGCAAACATTGAAGGATGTTATATCTAAATCTAAGCCAGATTTTATTTTTCATTTGGCAGCTCAAGCTATTGTGTCTACTTCTTATAAGAATCCCCTAGATACATTTCTTACTAATACCGTGGGCACCATGAATATTCTTGAGGCCATTAGAGAGATTGATCACGAGTGCAATGTAGTTCTAATAACTAGTGATAAAGCTTATGATAATGTTGAATGGGAGTGGGGTTATAAGGAAACTGATGCCCTTGGGGGAAAAGATATTTATAGTGGATCAAAGGGTGCTGCAGAGCTGGTAATTAAATCTTATTTTCACTCTTTTATAGAAAGAAATACTAAGATTAAATTGGGGGTAGCAAGAGCAGGTAATGTAATCGGAGGTGGGGACTGGGCAAAAGACAGAATAGTGGTTGACTGCATTAAATCTTGGTCAAATAAAGAAAAGGTTACTATTAGATCTCCAAATGCCACGAGACCTTGGCAACATGTTTTAGAGCCATTAAGTGGCTATCTGCGTTTAGGTGAAATGTTAAATTTAAGTAGTAATTTTAATGGCTTGGCCTTTAATTTTGGCCCTAAAGCAGACCAAAATAGAACTGTTCTAGATCTTATTAAAGATCTAAGTTTAAGATGGGGTTTTGATAGTCAAGAAGAAGCTTTAATTGTAAATTTAGATTCTAAATTTGAAGAATCTGGATTACTGAAATTAAATATTGATAGAGCGCTATTTTACTTAAAATGGGAACCAAATCTTACATATGAAGAAACTGTAAATTATGTTTCAGACTGGTATTCTGATTTTTATCTTCATAATAAAGATATGCATATATCAACAAAAAATCAAATTGATGCCTATGAGTCTATTGCAAAAGAAAGAAATAGGATCTGGACTTAGAAACTTTGATAAATTCTTCTATAAACGATCTTGAAATAATTTCTTTAAGAATAATTGAAGATGATAGAGGTGCTGTCTTGCATATGCTAAGGAGCGATTCAGATATTTATTCAGACTTTGGTGAATTATATTTTTCTGAGACTAAGCCGGGAATTGTTAAAGCATGGAAGTGTAATTCAAAATTAACGCAGTTATTAGCAGTTCCAAAAGGAAGAATTAGGTTAGTTATTTTTGATGATAGATTAGATTCAAGCTCGAAAGGAGAACTTCAAATTTTAGAAGTAGGAAGACCGGATGCATATCAATTAATCAAGATCCCTAATAACCTTTGGTATGGATTTAAGTGTATTAGCACTGAACCTGCTTTGATAGCAAATTGTACAAACGGGGTTCATTCTCCCGACAATACTAGAACAAAAAATTACGATAACCCCTCTATCCCTTTCTCTTGGTAGCTATGGATAAGAAGAGTTTGCTTGTAGTTGGGGGATCGGGATTTATAGGATCTCATTTAGTCGAAAGAGCTCTGTCTTTAGGGTGGTCGGTTGTTAGTTTAGGTTTAAATAAATCTGCATTTGGTAAACAAGAAAATGAAAATTTAATTAATTTCAGTGTAGATTTAAATGACAAGAAGGCACTCAAGAACAAAATTCAAGAAAGACATTTTGACTATATTATTAACTGTGGTGGCTATATAGATCATAGAAGCTTTCTAGAGGGAGGTGAACAAGTTTTCAACACTCACTTTCAAGGACTCTTAAATCTAATTTCTAGTCTAGAAACTAGTAAAATTAAAAAATTTATTAATATAGGCAGTAGTGACGAATATGGATCTTCTTTAGCGCCACAAAAAGAAGAAGTTCGAGAGCAACCTATTTCGCCTTATTCATTGGCGAAAGTTACATCTTCCCATTTACTTCAATTTTTAAATATTTCAGATAATTTTCCTTCTACTACTTTAAGGTTATTTTTAGTTTACGGACCTAATCAGGATAAAAAGAGATTTATACCTAACACTATTCTTGGTTGTTTAAGAGATAAAAGTTTTCCTTGCTCCTCGGGCGATCAGCTTAGAGATTTTTGTTATATTGAAGATATTGTAGATGCAATATTCTTAGCTCTTAATAGCTCCAAAGTTAATGGCGAAATTCTAAATATTGCCTCTGGAGAAGCCAGCAGAATTAGAGATGTTATTGAAGAAATTCAATCCCTGATTGGAAGAGGCAACCCGAAGTTTGGTGAAATTGCTTTAAGAGCTGGAGAGAACTTGGAGTTATATGCGGATATTTCTAAGGCTAAAGAGTTACTTAATTGGCAACCTAAAATTAATCTTACAGAAGGCTTAAAGCTAACAATAGAGTCCTATAGAGGTCATTATGACTAAGATTTTACCCAAGGTAAGCATTATTATGAACTGCTTTAATGGAGAGAAATACTTAGAAGAATCAATTAGAAGTGCCATTAACCAAACGTATACTAATTGGGAAATTATTTTTTGGGATAATTTGTCTCAAGACAACAGCAAGAATATCTTTATGTCTTTTAAAGATCCTAGACTATTTTATTATCAAGCAGAAAAACATACTCCACTGTATGAAGCAAGAAATATGGCAATCAATAAAGCTAATGGATCAATCTTAGCGTTTCTAGATGTAGATGATTACTGGAAAGAAAATAAACTAGAGGAGCAGGTTCCCTTATTTGAAGACTCTAGTGTAGGTTTTTCTTGCAGTAACTATGAGGTACAGCATGATCTTAAGAATAAATCGTGGGTAGTTTTTAAGAAAGACATACCATCAGGCTTTGTTACAGATCAGTTATTAGCTTCATATTTCATTGGCCTTCTAACACTTATGATAAGAAAGGAGGCTTATGATTCTCTAGAATATGGTTTTGATCCCCTTTTTAATATCATGGGAGACTTAGACATGACCATTAGATTGTCCATGGAGTGGAAACTTGGAACATCCCAGAAAGTACTAGCTGTTTGCAGAAAGCATGGAAATAATGCGCTAGTACAGGAAAGAGATAAGCATATAAGTGAACTAGAGTATTGGATAAATAAAGCTAATAAGGAAGAAAAGATTAAAAATAGAGGATCTTTTTTTAAACTTAAAGAAGTTCTGATTTATCAGAAAATCATTTTTTATACACTTGAAAGAGATTACAGGGCAGCTTTTCTTCAATTAAAATTAATGTCATTTGGAATAAAGAAATTAAGAGCATTTATAGCTATCTTAATGCCAGCAAAGTTATTAAGGATTCTAAAAAAAGATTAGATCCTAGACTTTAGTATGAATAATAATAATCAGATTCTCTTCCTCTCGAAATTATATGCCTGGTCAATTATCTTTGAGCCTTTATTATTTTTTATTCTTACGAGGAGTGTTGGTTTTAATTTAACCCCTGCAAAAATCTTAGAATTGTTATTTGTTTTCTTCCTTCTTCTTTTTATTATTTTTCCTTTAAATACCAGTAAGAGTTTTAGGCTGAGACTGCCAGACCTTAATTCTTTGGCATATGGATTTATTTATCTTTTTATTTTTAGCCTATTCATTTCAACTATATTTGGATGGCTTTTAGGAGGATATCAAATTGATTTAACCTTTAATCAAAGTGGTGATTTCAGTCAGAATGAATTAAATACTAAAATAATAGCCAATGCCTTTAGAGGTATTTCTACAATTATTTTCTATTTTTTCTTTTTTACTTTTCTCGCATCGGTTTTTCTAAATACAAGGGAAAATTTAGAATACTTCTTTGTTAATTTCAAGAGAGTTTTTCTTTTTTGTTTATTCGTTGGTTTCGTAGATTATTTTCTTATTATTGCAACAGGTTATGATTTAGTAACACGTCATGCCAATGAAGCAATTTCTGTTGGCGAAAGGTTTCATGGCCTTGCAGGAGAGCCTAGGCAAGCAGGAGTATATATGCTCTTTGCATTAGGTGTGTTTTATTTAGAGGCTTTGCTTCTCAAGAGACCAACAAAAATATATTTATTTTTCTTAACAATATTAGCTGCCATTCTTACAACAAGTATAACTTTACTTCTTGCAATGTTTATTTTCGTTCTTTTAATCTTACCTTTATACCTTGTCAGGTTAGAGTGGAAGAAATTATTATCTATGTTTCTAACAAGTTTAACTTTCCTTTCTTTACTTATCTGGGCAGGTAATAACGTTGATTTAGTAGCTGAATATTTCTCAAGAATTAAAACCTTAGTGGCCTATTATGATGCCTTCTTTGACCTTTGGTTTATATTAGAATCACAAGCTGATTTACCCTACTTTGTAAAAATCCAATTAGGTGAAATTTATCCACTATACGACTTTATCTCTATGATAAGGAACGGTGAATTTTTATTAGTTCTTTTTGGATCAGGACCAGGGTCTGCTTCTTTGAATAATTATTCTTACGTCGACATGCTTATGGCTTATGGAAACCCTAACTCTTATGGAATCATACTTCTTTATGAATCTGGAATTATTGGAAGTTTAATTTTTTTATCAGCTTTTTTTATACCGATCAAATTTGCAGCTTCATCATTTAGTAAAGAAAAAAGATTAAAACTTTACACCTATATGGCGTTGGTCTTATCGGCATCTCTCGCTTTAAAATCACCAGCAACTTATATATTCTTAGGATTAGCTATTTCTACCTTAACGGTATTACAAAGAGAAGAGGGTGTTGAAGGAAAAGAACAATGAGTTCTATAGTTCTGCTTGGAGCTTCTGGCTTTCTGGGTCATAACTTCCTGCTTTATAGAAGTTCAGGATATACGATTAAGGCAGTAAGAAGAAGTAAGAATGATACGTCAATAAAGTATGAAGGCGTAACTTGGTATGATTTGGATATTTCCTCATCTGAATCCTTAGCAAGTATATTGAATGATGATGATATAGTTATTAACTTAATCTATGCGCCTAATAAAGGAAGAGCTTACAATTTAAGTATTTTAGAAAACATAGTAAAAGCTTGTTCTGACAGCCAAGTAAAGCGTTTAATCCATTGTTCTACTGCCGTTGTTACTGGAAATGTTAAAGATACTATTCTTGATGAAGATATTGTTTGCAAACCAACTACAGACTACGAAAAAACTAAAATGGAACTTGAGCATCTGGCCATAAAAGCAAATGATTCGGGAGTTGACATCGGTATCCTTAGACCTACTGCAATAGTTGGCGAAGGGGGAGAGAATTTAAAAATACTTACGGAATCTCTACTTAGTAAAAAGAAATTTATGCCCTATCTTAAATCATTAATTGTTGGTTCTAGGAGAATGCACCTAGTACCTGTTAAAAATGTGATAAAGGCTTTAGAAAGTATGAGCTTTTATAAAAGTCCTTTAAATAGAGGAATATATAATATTTCTTGTGATGCAGATCAACATAATACCTATAGAGAGGTCGAAAGAATTATTGCAAAGACTGCTGCTTTAAAATATAGGCCACCAAAGATAAACCTTCCTAAAAGAGCCTTATTTATTCTTCTGTCTCTTATAGGAAGATGGGATAACAATATCTATACAGTATATAAATCTGAAAAAATAAAATCTCTTGGTTACTCAGATGTAAGCTCCATAGAAGAGTCTATAGCGGACTTCGTTGATTGGTATAAAAAGAATAATAATTAAAAGGTTTGTAAATAATTTAAAGAGCGCTTTGCATTCGGTTCTAAATTATGTAGCACTGAATGCGATTAGACTTTTAGAATGGACATTACAGCAGATAAAGCGCGAATCCTTTTTTAGTGATCAAAATGCAGGTCATTCGAATTGGGCTTAAATAGTATTTTAAAAATAAGGCGGAAAACAACGTAGCTTAATATTATTGATAAAAACAACACCTTGGGAATAGAAAAGTTTGAGTATAAAAGCTTAATTTGGTTAAAGTAAAATGGCAAATAGTTCATTCTCCTATTTTCCATTTGGGTTTCAGAAAATCTTTTTGTGGGATCTGCATCATTCTCCTGAGCTATTTCTTTTCTGCGTAAACCCAATAAATCTCTTATATAGAAATCAATAGGATAGATAGAGTGAGAAATCCTTGAACCTGCAATATTCCAATTCCAAAGTTCCAAATTCGCGATCCTAATTGAGCCCTTTAAGGCCATTTTAATACCGATATCAACTTCAAAGAAGTCATGCAAATTTATATCTTTGGCATCAATAAACTTTTTTCTAAATAGGCCGTATACCAGAGCAGGTTGCAGATCAATTATCCTTGAAATATATTTCATGGAAGCGTATTTCGAGCAAGAAGAGCTTGGACTGATAGCTATTTTTTCAGAACCATTCTTATTTTTAATATTGTAACAACAAAAAGCTAACGAGCATTCAGGATCAAAATCCATGATTTTTAACATTTCTGTAATGAATTCTGGCTTATAGGGATCGTCATGAGAAGCAAACATAAAAAATTCACCTTGTGCCTTGCTTAAGACGAATTTAAAGTTTTTTACGGGCATTCCAAAATTTTTTTCTTGGCGGTGATACTTAATCCTCGGGTCAAGACTTGCATATTTTTCGCATATGTCTTGCGTGTTATCTGTTGAGCAATCGTCAGAAATAATGAGCTCAAAGTCTTTAAATTCTTGATTTAGAATTAATTGCAGAGTCTGATCTAAAGTCAACCCTCCATTATATATTGGCATACCTATACTAACTTTTGGTGTGAAGTGCATATTTATTTTTTAAGATTTATCTCATCGTAAGTGAATTTAATCTTCTACAAACTATCACGATAGTGCACTAACATGTTTCAATAAGTCTTCTAAGACTTGATCCCAAGTTGCAATATTAGATGAAGATAGGTCTTTTCGACTAATTTGAAGGAATGCAATATTTGAGTTCTGTATGGGAGAATGCTTATAAGGCATCCCTTTAACAAGTTCCATATGAGGAGAAATATCTGAAATAAAAGATTCTGTTGCAAGGAAAATGCCCTCTGAGGCTGCGTTGTAAGAATTTTCCACTGATGATGCTGTTATGAAGTACCTTGCTTTAATTAAAAACTCTATAACCTTCTTTCTAGGAATTGTGTCGGTAGCTTCAACTTGGTTATCCTGTAGAATATGAGTGGGTATATTATTCTTTTCTCCTATGATAAACAATTTAAGGTCTTTATTGTTTTCTTTAAGTTCGAGGAATTTAGAATAAACTAAATCAAGTCTTTTATATGTATGGGTACCTACAGTAATAGCAATGTTTTCTTTCTTATCCTCAATATTTTGATTCAAATATTTCAATTCATCATCACTGCCGTGAACTGATAAGAATAATTTCTTCTTATCTATATCTTTTAGTAACCCCAAAGAAAAATTAGATTCTGCTGAGATATAATCAGCATGCTTAAGGTTTCTTTTAATCTTCATACCCAGGATGGAATATTTAATTTTATTAAAGATAGTAAGGTTCATATTAAGAGCAAGCAAGGGGGTCACACTACTTAAATGAAACCAATTTACTTTACAAACTCTTGAGTAAATTGGTATTCCGTATGAATAATACATATCAACAGTCTTTAGCTCAGCAAGAATTTCTTTTAGATAAGAACTATCCTTAAAGAGTCTAGAGAAACTTGATTGCTTGACAACGAAGTACTTGTTATTAGGGTACAGGTCAATAAAATTTGAGCA
>CETH01097437.1_pt1 | contig 12012 bp, 12 predicted proteins | sample 361461 | NCBI WGS metagenome assembly CETH01 (sample SAMEA2622695, study PRJEB7988) | marine metagenome | isolation source: saline water (ENVO:00002010), including
TAGGTTTAGGGGTAGCTGTAGCTGTAGGTTGTGGTTCTGTATTTTTTTTTGGTTCTGCAGATTCAGATGTAGGTTTAGGAGTAGGCGTAGGTTGTGGAGGTACTGCCGTAGGGGTTGGAACTATTGTATTACTTGTAGTTATTTCTGTGTCTGGATTCTTTGCGATGGGAGCATCTGATTCAGATGACCCACAAGCAATCGCAATAACACTTAATGAAATTAGCAATAGGATTGTTTTATAAATAGTACTTTTCCACATATTCCACCCCACGCGAGTATACTTATATTAATATTTACTGAAAATTAAAATTACTTATCTTCTTTTATTAAGGTTATTCCTCTGGATATTGACCAAAGAACAATAAGCGTAAAACTAACACCAGAAATTTGACTGCCTGTTTCTAGGCTTACTAGTGGGTTAATTATAAAAGATACAACAAGTAAAATTAATCCTTGAATTAAAGCTAACCAACCTAATGGGATAAAGGAAATTGCGCCTTTTGCATCGCTTCTTCTATATGCAATTCCCATGAAAACCCAACCAATCCCTGCTAATAAACCTCCAAGTATATTTGCAGCGACATTAATAGATTGAATAAATCCTCCTGATAAACCAATAATACCAGCAGTAGATGCGTCATTTGCACTACTCGCTGCAATAAATTTTTCCCCCATTTCAGATAGTGCTAATACTATAGTTGAATTCGCTATCCATATTACGATTGCTGCTACAATACAAACTATACCTAGTGATTCACTTGTACTGGGTGCAGTTCCACGGGTGTTTAATAATCCTGCTGCATGTACTGTTAAACCTACTACTATCAACATCGTACCAATTTGTATATTAGTGCTGTCAGTTGCAGTATTAATTAAAATAGTCTGAACGTCATCAAGTTTAGTATCAAATCCAATTGTGAATTGGTAGACCATATATCCTATATATGCAGCTAATATTCCCAATGATAATGTTAAACCAGTACCTCTTGAGTCCATTTATACCACTTCCTTCCGAGTTTAATTAAATACTAAATTAGTGAAACTATACGCTTGGAATACCGAACTGTAAAGCGTACAAATTTACTAAAATCGAAATATAAGATAACAATATTTTTACTTAAGATAAAATAATTCTTCCGGACTTGGAGCTACTGGTATTAGTTTTTGCTCTAGGTTATAGCCAACAAATGTAGAAACCACTTCACGTGTTTCTGAAAAGCTGTAATTCACAGGATTTTCTCCTACAATTTTTGCAAATTCCATTTGGGAATGATCAGCAGAATCTTGTTGAGAGTTGTTTTTATTGAAAGTTTCTAGATATCGAGATCTTGCTTTATGAAATACATCAACTAGTTCTTGTCCAAGCCATGGGTTGTTATCAAGAAGTTCGTCTTTTACTACTAAAACGTGGCTTATCGGATAAATTTGATTTTGAGAATACCATTCTTTATCTAAGGATTCTGGGTTGGTAAATAATGGTAAGATCTCGGATGATCCGTTAGTAGGTGCTGCTATTACAGCATCGACTTCGCCATTAGAAAGCATTTCATACAGATCACTTGTAGGGGATCTCAAAACATTTTTAGGGTATTCGAATTCTTCTATGTGTTCGTCACTAGCAATTACCCAAGTGATTGAATTAAGATCAACACCATGGTAGCTACTAAGAATACCTCTACTCCATACACCAGGTGTGAAAGTATAACTCCTAACACCTACTCTTTTGCCTTCTAAATCTTTCGGATTAATGATTTCGGCACCCTTTCGGTAGATCATATTTGTATGATAAAAACCTCTAGTTAAGAAAATTGGAAGAGCAGTAAACTTTTTTTGGTAGTGTTTCGAGCATATATAAGTAGCTAGGGCCATTTCAGCTACATCAAATTCTAAATTTCTAACCATTCTTCTGAAAATCATAGGAACTGGACTGATATCGTTATGTTCCATTTCGAATCGATTTGAACCTATATTCCCTTTTTTTATTTCAGCTGTATGTCCGTAGTTGGCAATTGCTGTATTCAGGATTAATTTTGTCATCACTTATCCTTGTTTAAAATGTTATTAGGTAATGTTTTAGCTAGATCATGATATATTCTTAATTCATCACGACGTACTTAATTATATTGATATCCTAAACCTCAGCATGATTTTTTTATATACGCATTCCAAAGAATAAATGGTGTTAATTCAACTTTTCGAGTCTATAAATTGAGCTAACACTATTATTCTCTTCATCCCATTTTTTATATTTAGGGCTAGTAACAGTTTGAATAAAAAGGTCTAAATTACTTACATTAAGTAAAGAAATTGCTTTGTGTGGGTTCACCTCAATAACTTCCGCTTCTGCAACACACAAAGCAATTTCTTTTTCATTTTCTGGTTCTTCTAAAAATTCTTTAAAATCATCTACAGTACAGTCAAACGTTGATACAATAAAAATATTCATCCTCAACTACCTCATCATCTTTATTTAGTATTTAAATTATCTAAGATTATGTTTTCTGCCGTCTCATGACCTTATATTTAAATCATGAGACGGCACTTGATAATTAAAAGTATTATTTCAGTACAATCTCCAGACCGTGAGGGTCGGCTGCACTGATTTTTTGCCCAGGGAAAATCCCATCAACTAGCCTTAGAGGATCATCCATTGAAGCTAGGTCTTTTGAGTTCCAATCGAACCCTTTACAATTATCGTTAATTGTAAGAACAGCTACTCCAGGAGTTCGACCAGCAAACTCTAGTGCGCCGATAGCAGTTAATGGTTTAGCGCCTCGCAAAGCAATAAACATTTTGTTACCGACTATGTCAGCGACGTCTGGTTTGGGGTCCAAGCTAAAAGATTCTGACATAGATTGAGTAGTAACAACTTTATTTGTTTGTAGGTCAATGAAATTGACGTCATTACTGACACGCATACTTGTTACGGCAAATAAGTTGCCATTCTCATCAGTACAGGTAACCGCACCATGCGTATCTTCTCCAGGAAGTTCAATCTGTACTGGATCTGGAAATATTCCATCACTTGCCTTACTAGCATCAAAAGTATAAAGGAAATCATCTCCACCTTTGGCTCCACTTTCGCCATTGGTCATTATTTTACCAAGGGGAAGACGGGTCACACCACATCCAATTCCTGGAACAGTACTCTTCTCATAAACTTTTACAACATTCATAGGTTCAGTTCCATCTGCAGAGCCTACATCAACTACTAGTAGTCCACCACCAGCTAGAGTAACATATGCAAATTTACTGTCGGCTGTGAAATCGTGACAGATTGGGCGCACCACTGAAGTTCCTAAGTCATTAGCAAATTGGTCCAAAGCTAAAGTCTCAACTAGATTATAATCATTGCTAGTGTAGTCAGTTTGGATCTTATGCAAGAATCCAGATTCATCTTTGGCACCAATATTTGCGACGATTGTCATACTGTTATCAACAGAACCAACCGATGCGTGTGCATTTGCTGTTCCACCTGCTTCATTGAAACCACCTATTGTGTTGACACATCCATCTATAGTACGTGTATCAATGTTGATGAAAAAAGTGTCTCCAGAACCTACATTAGCCAGAATAACATGTGTGGATTTTGGGCTAGTATGGTTAGCAAGTATCATATGTGGTTTTTTAGGAGTTTCGCAACCAGCTTCTTCAGCCTTCTTTGCTAAATCAATAATCTCTGGAGTTGCTTCACTAGCGTTTGTAGATATATCAACTCCATCCCAAATGTAAATGAGACCACCACCACCATAGCTAGTAGTACTTGATTGATCAACTGCCCAGACTTCAAATGAAGGCTGTGTAGCGCTTTCATTTGAAGTTTCAGGACCTTTAGAATCTGCTGAATCTTGCGTTCCTTCTGGTTCTGTGCATGCAATTACAGCAACAGAAGTTATTAGTAGAATTACTATAAATTTACACAATAATTTAATATTCATTTCCCCCCCTATAATAAAAAAAGACCTCATTTGAGGTCTCAACTAATTCAGTGTATCTTAGGACAAATTATGCCATCCGCACCTCCAAGTTAGAAGAGACCTTAGGATCTCCGCAACAAAAAATACAGCAACATAGACAGCAACAAAGTGACATTAAGGATTTGTTAATAGAAAAAGTTAGATTGGAATTAAATATTGCTAAAAAAGCTTGCATGTATTAAATAGTCTCCAATATTAATTTAGTTTCGTGTGTATGAAATATATCATATATTATCAGATTTATCACAATTTACGTATCAATATATTTAATATATATATAAATATACATTAAAACAAACATTTACTTATCCAAGTATTTTATGAATTTCATCCTTTGTGGGTATTCGACATGTATCTCGTTTACCAAACCATTTATATCTTCTGTTTGCAATTTGATCATATAAATAATCACGTATGCATTTCGGTATGCAGTAAAATATTTTACTTAAATGATAAACCCCACCCATATCACAAAGTATTGATAAAATAGCATCTGATTTTGTTTTCATAATAGTATTTTGTAAATAAATTACGTTGTCTATTTTTTTACTGTTTTCAAATTCATATCCAAATTTTGAGAGAGCTGAAATAGCAAAATCAGATTGTAATGAAGCAAACAATATTTTTTCTTTTTTGTCATATTTTATAACAAAGTCGATTATTCGATTACAAAGGATACAATATCCATCATAAAAAACGATTAGCTTGTTGGCGTTTTGGTCAGTTTGATTATTTTTCATAATCTTAAATAATTAGATTAAAAGGATTTGTCTCCTGTCCAATCTGCATCATCGCAAGCAACCTTAAATGCTTCAATGGGTTCAACACCTCTACAACCATCTTCCCCAGGTCCACCAAGTTTAATTTTTGCCTTGCTAAGAATATCGTTACCATTTCCACCGTATACTTCGTCATTTTCAGTTTGATATTTATCTTGGGTAAGATCACCGCTTAAAGGTTGATCATTTCCATCCATTCCCCAAATACGATCTGTTCCTTCTTGACCTTCTATATGGTCAACATTCTTGCCACCAATAATGATGTCATCTCCTGGTCCACCATAAAAAGTATTTTTACCTCCAAAGTCAATCATGTAGTCATTTCCATCATTTCCTCTAAACATATCCCCATCTACATATTCTGGTTCTGCTGCTAATTCGTTTAATTGACTTAATAGTAAGTCTCCTTGAATTGAATCATCTCCGGGACCACCATTGAGGGTGTCTGAACCTAATCCGCCAATCAACCAGTCATTACAAGGTAGGCTGTCTGGGCAATCTTTATCATCGGCATTTTGACCATCTCCGTAGAGCTTATCGTTTTGATCGCCTCCCCAGAGCGTGTCACTTCCTGATTCTCCATACAAATAATCGATACCTGTACCTCCATTTAGCCAATCATTACCTGTGCCACCCCATAGGAATTCTATCCCTACTGTATTACTACTGCCTATCAAAGTATCGTCACCGGAATCTCCATATAATGTATCCATTCCTTGTTCTCCAATTAGTACATCATTACCGGGACCACCATAAATTACACTATTTCCAGATCCTCCACATATGATATCGTTTCCGTCTCCCCCATATATAGTTACATTAACCGTACCACCGTCAATTTTATCAATCCCGTCAGTTCCGTTAATAACACTCTCGCGTAAATCGTTAGTAATAGTAAATTCACCATTAGCTCTCATAAGTTCACAGTCTACGTCAATCCCTAACACTGATTCTGTTGCGATTAAGGGTAAAGGTGAACCAGGTGGCATCGGTGCTTGGGGTAGTGGTGTAGGAGTAGGAGTTGGTTCTGCAGTGGGAGTAGGAGTTGGTTCTGCAGTGGGAGTAGGAGTTGGTTCTGCAGTAGGAGTAGGAGTTGGTTCTGGCCTACTAGTAGTGTCTGCAGCAGTTAATTCTTTTTCTGGTTTGGTAGTTCTATCTTTTGTAAGATCTTCTTGTGTTGCTATAGGAGTTTCGTTTGTAGGAATCCTCGAGGTTACAGAGTCTTTGATTTCTTCTACTTCTACTTCACAGCCTGAAAATAACAACAAACATAATGTTGTGAGTATTATTAAAAAATAAGCGTTATGATTTATATTAGACATAAAAACCTCATAATAGTAGGTAAAAATTGTATTGTGATAGTCTACAAAATGGCTTGGTTGTTTACAATAGATTAAATTGGCAATCTATATATCAGTAAGAAATTTTTCGATTAAATGGTTAACTGTATCTGGGATTTCAGTTACAGGGAAATGTCCAGCATTATCAAATTCAATATATTCAGAACCAGGTACTGCTTGGTGTATTTTTTCTTCATACTTTGGAGGATTGCCGTGATCTGCTAATCCTCGTAAAAGCAGTAATTTAGGTTTGAAAGAGTCAATTCTGTCACGGACATCAAATTCATCTATTGTTTTTAAATCATAATATTGAGACATAGGGCCAACTTCTCTGTGTTTTTCCATTAATCTTTCACGATATTCAGGCTCAACCCATTCCATTGCTACCCTTTGAAATTTTATCCATTCATCTTCGTATACTGTAGAGTCTTCCGCAGCCCTTAATCTCATTTCATATGTTCCTGGGGCTCGTACTTTAGGCTCCATTGCAACTGTCATAATAACGATACCTGAAACTTCGTCTGGAAAATCGAGGGCATATTGAAGAGCTATAGACGCACCAAGTGTATATCCAACAAGTACAAGATTTTCTTTAATATTTTGTGCCCATAACCATCCTCGTACCCAATCGGTATAGCTTTTTACAGTAAGGCATCTTTCGCCTTCTAAATGACCGGGTAAATCGGGGGCTACACTATTTGGGAAATGGCGCAATTGATATTCGTAAGCTGCAGAACACCCCCCTGCTCCTGGTCCATGAATAAAAACTAATTGGCTCATAATTAATTCTCCATTAATTTATTGAATAATTTCCTATTGACTATTTAAGTCTTTTTTTCTTTTAGGTAATAGACGCATAATCTCCATACGTTTTTCTTCAGAAAATATCATCCATAGAGCTATTTCATTAGTAGTTCTGTAGCAACCTATACAATATGTGTCAGTTGTGTCGTATTTGCATACATTTCTGCAAGGTGTACTTATCTTCATGTAATTATTATAACGTATTTTGTTAGGTATTTTGTAGATTAGATAATTGTTGATGCGTAAACTTCAAACCAATTAGTTTTTCTATTTCAATTAGTATTTCATCTTCTTGTAAAACTTCCCATGGAACACTTGAACGCAAATTAGGATCTCGTTGATAAAGTTTTTTATGAAAGTTTTCTATGAATTCATTCCAATTCTCGTAAACATATTCAGAATTTTTTTGTTCATCTTCTGTCGTACTGTTACATATATCAACTATGCATTTAATTAAACCCGACTTATCTTTTCTGGGTACTATATTTAAAATATAGACAATATCTGAGTAGCTGTATGGCATTATTTCCTTTTTATATGTCTTTGGAGGTTTCTGATATATATCTTGCGATTTCATCTCTATCAAATTCAGGCATAGGTTTTTCTATTTCATTTTGAAGAAGATGAACACCATTGCCTTCCATTACCTTTCCTATTATAGAGGTTGGAATATTATTTGTTTCTAATGATTGCTGTAAAGTTTTTGCACTGGAACTTTCACAAAAAATTAGTAAACACCCTGAAGATAGGATTCCTAGAGGATTAATATTCAGAAGGTTACATATTTCTTTAGTTATTGATGAAATAGGAATATTTTTTTCTTCAATGATAAATTTTTTATTTATAGATTCACTTAATTCTATAAGTGCTGTTGATAAACCACCTTCAGTTGGATCATGCATGCATTTTATCTGGAAATTATCCATGGAGAATAAAGCTTCATTAATAACGCTTAATCCAGGGTCAAATATGAAGTTTTGAGCTTCATTAATTAATGACTTATCTATTCCTGATTTTAGAAGTGTGTTTTCAAATTCATGAGCTAAAACTCCTGTTCCCTCAATGCCGATATGCTTTGTTAATAGGATTGAATCACCTGACTTGATATTTGAAGTACGAAGGATAGTGTTATTAATTGTTTCACCTAGCATAGTTCCCGATACAATTAAATTAGTTACTCCTTCTGTAATTTCTGTATGACCGCCAACAAGTTCAATTTCTAATGAATTGCAAGTCTCTTTAATTTGGGAAAGCACATTTTCGATAGTTGATTCGTTTGTATCTGGTGGCGCTAATATAGTTGCTAAAAACCAAAGAGGTTTTGCTCCTCTTGTAGCAATATCATTGGCATTGATATGAACGGCATACCAACCTATGTCAGTAGATGTGAACGTTATAGGATCACTACTTACAACCAAGTTGCGATTTTCCATAGCTATGATTGCCGCATCTTCCCCCAAAGAAGGACCAAGAATAACTCGTGGGTCATTTGAGTGAATTTTGGCAAGCAGTTTATTCATAAGTTCATTTGGTAACTTACCTGTATTCATATATTTATGGCGTTACTATTGCACGAGTAACAACACTTCCTTTATCTGTTCCTAACCATTCTGCTGTTCGAAAGGCATTTTCAATATCTTCGATCGGGAATTTATGAGATATTACATCAGTTAATGGATATTTACCTAAGGTTTTCTGAACAAAGTTTACTGCATTTGGAAGTATCCATGGATCATAGTGTTGTATTGCATGAAATCTAATTTGATTTGCTACTAATTTTTGAACATCTAGAGATACCATGCTGTTTGGAGAAATATGACCTACTTCAAGGTAAGTTCCTCGCATTCGACACATTTGTACTCCTTCTTCTACTGCTGCTGGAAAACCAACAAGTTCTATAACAATGTCTGCGCCTATACCATTTGTAAGTTCCATTACTCTTTCTACTCTAGACTCCACTGTTGGATAATCAGTAAGATTTATAATGTCGGTGGCGCCACACTGCTTTGCAAGATCTAATCGTGGTTTTTGTCCATCTATGACAATGATTTTGTTTGCTCCCATTTCTGCGGCAACTGCCGTGGCATTAACGCCTAATCCTCCAGCACCTTGTATAACAACATTGTCTCCAAATCGTGGTTTAGCTATATGAAAAGCTTCCATAACCTGAGCTAAAGCACAATTGATAGGAGCTGCAGTTGCATCATCTATTTCATCAGGAAGTTTAAACAGAAATTGAGGACTTCTCAAGTAATAATATTGAGCAAATCCTCCATTACATACTGGCCATTCATTGACAGGAATTCTTCCCATTCTAAATTTACATGCTCCCATTTCCCCCCTAATACAGTTATAACAACGCATACAAGGAAAGAAATAACTGAATACTACCCTATCACCTTCTTTGAGAGGATTTCTTAAAGAATCTGTGGTTATATTTTTACCTAGACCAGCTACAGATCCCATCATTTCGTGTCCAAATACAAAAGGATCTCTTGGAGCATCCTGGGCAGTTCTTCCATCACCTCTCCAAACATGGAGATCTGAGCCACAAACACTAGTTGCTTGTACTCGTATACTTACTCCGTTATCTTCAATTTCTGGTACTGGAAATTCTTGAATTTCAAACTTATTCCCCTCATCATGCCAAACTGCTGATAACCCCTTGGTTCCCATCATGTCCTCCTAATAAAATATCTAAGATTCGCATGTAGCGTGATCTTATTATTGTTTGAGCTAATCAGTTGATCTTAATACTAGGATACCAAGTACTAGTGTAATAATAGGCCAACCAAGGAATCCAATAAACCATATTATCCCGCCTATGGCAGCAAGAGTTGTTGTTGTTTCCAGACTTGGATCATCAGAAGGTAATACCGCACCAATTATCAGGCATATTCCAAATAATGCAGTAATCCATCCTGCTATTTGATTTAGGGTTTGTTGTTTGACTATTGCAATTCCAATTAGTAATAAGTATGAGCCGCTTATCAAAAATGTTCCATTAAAGATAGCTTCCGAAATAGCATAAGTTTGAACGGTATTTCCGCCATTTGCTACGAACGAGGGTTGTAATACCACCAAATGGATTGCGGAGGATATTGAAAATGCAACTGCTGAAAAAAGAGCTAAAAGAGAACCGATTGCAGCAAGACTAGACCCAGGTTTTTGAGCTTCTGCCATTGAACGTGCAAAAAATATAGTACCAATGAAAATGATTGATAATGCTACGCTAAATCCTATTGCAGTTACTCGTGCTAAAGTAAGATTGTCTAATTTTACTTGAAGACTATCAGCAAACACTTCGCTTGAAGCTCTTGGTTCAAGAAAAATTAAAATAGCTGCTGCTATAGGACCTAAAATTAACATCCATCCAATTATTGATTTTGAAACCATAATAATCCCCCTTTATGAGCTTTTAAGCTTTCATTAAATTAATTGTTCCTCCGTATGGAGTAAGTATTTCGGTTAATTTCGAAAAATTATTCTCATTATTTTCAATAGAAAATACCTGAGGCATTTTAATTTTAGTAACTTTATTGTTAGAAGTAAATGCAAAATGAATACTAAGGTCTCCTTCAGATTCAAGTAAAACATTTTTGATTGATTCTAGTATTTTATTATCTAAATGTGGGTCATTAGACTCTTTGAATTTGATTTCGAGAAATGAATTATCATTAATTTTATTTCCAGTGTTTCCATTTGATAGTGGTTTATTAGTCATAGTTCCATTCGTTTCTTTAGGTGTAGTTTCATTTACAATATTTGAATGAGATATAGTTCCGTTCGTTTCTTTACTTGTGGTTGTATTGGAAATCTCGGTATGGGGAATTGTGTCATTTATTTCTTTAGCCACGTTTTCATTGGATTTTGTCGATGTATTATTTGTTGTTTTATCAATAGATAGTTGCGGGATTTTTAAATTTTCCACAGTGGTTATAAGTTGAAGGTCGCTACTTCTTATACTATAAAAATCATCTCGTCGTTCACTTTCACGTAACTTACCAGTTGCCATAAGATATGAATTGTTTACAAGGATAGGTTTGTATATTTCAAGAAGCTTTTGGTTTATGTACAATTCAATTTCCCCACCGAGCATACTGATTTCGCATGAAGCATATTCTTGATCATAGCTATTAAATCGGTAAGTAATGTTTTTTATCTGGCCAGCGATGCTGAGTGTTTTATTATTTTTTCCTTCAAGATTGCCCTTAAACACATTGATTCTATGATTTTCCATAGTCGCTAGTTCTAATAAAGGATTATTGGTTAATACTTTTCCAAGCAACTCTTGTTCCCATTCATTAATTTCTGAATTGGTTATAGGGGCACCTTCAATTAAATAAATGGCATTTAAAGGTCGTTCGACTTCTGTTTCAAAAAGATCGAACATAGTCGTTTGGCCGGATTCATTTAATCGATGTTGTTCTTGACTCATTGAAACAATTCTGTCCAAACTAGCAAGTATTGATTCTCTTTTCTCTAGACAATCGAAAGTTCCTACTTTTACTAAACTTTCTAGAATCCTTTTATTTATAGAATGAACATTTCCGTGCTTGCACAATTCTTCGAGATTTTCATATTCGTGATTGCTATTTCGCCATTCGATCAAAGATTCTGCTGGTTTAAATCCAACATTTTTTATAGAGCCAAGACCAAATCGAATAGAAGAAATACTGTTTTCATTATGTTCTACTTTAAAGGTGACCCCGCTTTTATTAATATCAGGGGCAAGAACAGGAATTCGGAGTCTAACACATTCATCGATAGTGTTTGATATCTTTTCAGTATTGCCTAAATTAGAGTTAAGTAATGCAGTCATGTATTCAACTGGATAGTTGGCTTTAAAATATGCTGTCCAATATGCAATCATTGCATAACTTACACTATGTGCTTTATTGAATGCATACCCTGCAAAAGGTTCAATTAAATCGAAAACTTTTTCAGCTAATTCCTTGCTATGGCCTTTTGCTAAAGCGCCATCAATGAATTTAACCCGCTCGGAGACCATGATTTCTTGAACTTTTTTCCCCATGGCTTTTCTGAAAATATCAGCTTCACCAAGGCTATATCCTGCAAGAGCCTGCACAATTAGGAGTACTTGATCTTGAT
>CETH01183865.1_pt1 | contig 12010 bp, 15 predicted proteins | sample 361461 | NCBI WGS metagenome assembly CETH01 (sample SAMEA2622695, study PRJEB7988) | marine metagenome | isolation source: saline water (ENVO:00002010), including
TTAGAAGAAATAGCTTAGGGCCAGATACAGGCTTCCATATTGAAACAGCTGGGCTATATTGGCATTTTGTAGATATAGTATGGATTGTTATTTTTACACTCGTATATCTAATGCCGTATTAAGAGGTTATTTGGAGAAATTATGGAAAATACACATTCTTCTGACGCTAATCATTTAAGTATTAAACAGTACTTAAAAATCGGTGCTTTGTTAACAATTATTACAATTGTAGAATTAATTGCTTCGTATGTTGCATTAGGTGCTTTACTTGTCCCAATTTTATTAATATTATCTGCAATAAAATTTGTTATAGTTGTGGCATATTTTATGCATTTAAGGTTTGAACATCGATTATTATCACAAATTTTTACATTTGCTTTTGTATTAGCTCTATGTATCTTACTAGCATTAGTCGCTTTGTTTATATATGATCCTTCTATTTCAAATCGGTAATAAAATAAACAACTGTAATACAATAGGTAGTCAATATTGAAAAGAATTAATGATTATAACAAATTAAAAAATGAAATTGTTCATTGGCTTCAAGGTTATTGTCAGGAAAACAATATTCAATCACTTGTCATAGGTGTGTCTGGCGGTATTGATTCTGCAGTTGCATCAAGTTTATCTGCGCTAACGGGGTTAAATACAATAGTTGTCGGCATGCCAATTAATCAAAAGGCTCACCAAGAAAAATTATCTGATTTGCACATGGAAGAGTTATCTTCAAGATTCATTAATGTTCAGGTTTTTAAGATCAATCTTACTGATGCTTTTAATCAACTTCAAGGAACACTAGACAACCATTTGGTTGATAAAAAAAATCCGAATAATTTACTAGCTTTGGCAAATTCAAGATCAAGGTTAAGGATGCTTACGCTTTATCATTTAGCTCAGTTAAACAATGCAATTGTAGTTGGTACTGGCAACAAAGTTGAGGATTATGGCATTGGGTTTTATACAAAGTATGGAGATGGCGGAGTTGATATAGCCCCAATAGCCGATTTATATAAAACTGAAGTTTATGAATTAGGCAAAATATTAAAGGTCAATCAAAAGATTCTTGATGCACCACCGACTGACGGTTTATGGGATGATGCACGTACAGATGAAGAACAAATTGGTACTTCTTATGAGTTACTTGAATGGGTTATGGAAGAGGGATTAGAAATTGATAGAACAGAATTATCTGAAGCACAAAAAGAAGCAATTAATATATTTAAAAAATTCTATGAACAAAACAAACACAAAATGATTGATATCCCGACATATAAATTAAACACACCTTGATATTTATTGTTCAAAACTTAATGTCAGGGCCATCTTTAGCGCACCAATTACCTCATTATTATCTGGAAATTTTGGCTCAGCAATTTTGATATTTATTGATCTTGATTTTATTTCAGCATTCAATAATGCAGATATAGAATTCATACTACTTTTTTTCAGAGCGTTAAAGATAATCAACTCAGTGTCTAAAAATATTGCATAAGTAGCTATTTGTTCTATTACATTTTCCAAGTCTTTCCCACCAAGGTGTTGTGATTCTTCCCTTTCAAATGCAAAAGAATGGCCTGCACTGAAATTAGCACCATAAATAATTTTATTATCTGCTAGAATAGCAGTCGAAAATGATTCTTTTAAATCGACATAGATAGCGTTATGTATGTTTTGTGCTACTCCTTGCCAATTTTCACCAATTAAAGCATTGTTAACAATATTTTCAATGCCAATTGGGCAATCAATATTCTTTTTTAATGTTCCAGTCATTGAATGATTATTTAATTTTGAATTTAATGGACAATTGATAATTTTTCCTGAAATTGGCTCAACTATACCTGGGAACGATATTGCAATTGCTGCACTTGATCTTTGTTTATTTTCTAAGCCAAATGTTTTTGCAATCATGCCACCAATTTCCCATTGCAGTGAATCTTGGTCTAATTTTGATATGTCAAGTTCGTAATTTTCCTGAAACGAAATATTGCAATTTTGATCAGCAAGTACAATGTCTGTTGAATTCTCATGCATGCTTACTACTACAAGAGCATTATCATTTTTCATTACTTTTTCCTTTTTATTTATTTATCAATGTTAATTCTTAATATAATAGAATGTATAGTTTATTTGATAATATTTTTTAAATAATGAACAGCTAATAAATCATGATTATAAACATAAAATCAAAAAAATATGATACTTCTCAAAAACCTCTGATTATGGGCATATTAAATCTTTCTACTGATTCACCCATTGCTGAATCAGTAACATCAGTTGATCAAGCTGTGAACAGGGCTAAACAATTAATTTTTGAAGGCGCTACAATTATTGATGTAGGTGCTGATTCAACTAGTTCTAAGGCATCTGGAATAGACATCAAAGATGAAGCTGAACTAATTAAACTAGTCGTAAATCAGTTAAGCGATCTAGGCATAGTTGTTTCAATTGATACATGGAAACCTGCTATTGCAGAAGTTGCACTAAAAGCAGGAGCCAGCATTGTTAATGATGTTACTGGTTTTCGAGATCCTGTAATGGTTCAAATAGCAAAAGAATATTCTGCAATTGCTCTTGCGATGCATATGAGAGGCGATCCAAAGCAACATTATGAAGTTGATCAAAGTTACCTGTCAATTCAAAATGAAGTTTTTGATTATTTAAAACAACAAAATGCAATGCTTAATGAGCATGGAATCAATGATGTTTGGATTGATCCAGGTTTTGGTTTTGGCAAGTCTGCTAAAGATAATGTTGCTTTATTTCATTCGATTGCAAAGTACAAAAAATTAAAACTACCCATAGTTATTTCTGCTTCTAGAAAAGGTTTTTTGGCAGAATTAATTGGAATGGGTAATACACAAAAAGGCGATGAATTACTTGAAGCTACAATGTTATTTAACATTCTGTCCTTTTTGTTAGGAGCGGATATACTTCGTGTTCATGATGTAAAAAATATGCACACTACAATTGAAACATTGCATGGCCTAGGACACTATAAGGATGATCCTGGTATTCAATCAGATTATTATGGTGCATTGAAACAGCTATTTTAAATTTAATTTATTATAAATTGTCTTTGAAATTTCTTCATGTTGATCTGGCTCAACAGGGATAGGCAATTGCTGCATTTCTGATATCAATATACCTTTGATTGCCTCAATTATTTCTGTATCCAGCTTTTCCTCTTCTTGAATATGATTGTTAATATTTTCAAAATCATAAAGGACGACTTGCCTGAAACCAAAATCTGCGACTGCTCTTTGAATGATTGTTTGGATCGTTACATTATTCATTGTGCTAAGCTACCTCCATTAATTTCAAAAAGTGAACCTGTTATATAGGAAGCTTGATCAGAGCATAAGAATGCAACCATAGGTGCAATTTCTTCTGGGCGACCTGCTCGTTTCATTGGTATGCCCTTTTCCCATTTTTCAAATAATTCTTTGCTACCAGTGCTGCCTCTAGATTGCTGAGTATCTATAAGGCCAGGCACGATACAATTGATTCTAATATTTTGTGTTGCAAATTCTAGACTGGCCGTTTTTGTAAGATGAATGATTCCTGCTTTAGTGACGCCATATGCTACAGAGTTATATGATCCTTTAATTCCAGAGCCAGATGAGAAATTAATTACTGAGCCACCATCCTTTTCCATTAATGGTATGCCATATTTACAACAGAGAAATGTACCTGTTAAGTTGGTACCCAAAGTTAAATTCCATTCGAATTCTGATGTTTCAGTTACTTTACCAGCATTAATTTTAATGCCTGCATTATTTACAAGAATGTCTAATCTGGAATATTTTTTGTTAATACTATCAAAAAAATCTTTTACTTCATCAATTTTTGAAATATCAAGCTGCATAAATGTAACATCTAGTTTTTTTGCTTGAAATTCCTGAGCTTCTTTTTCACCAAGAGGGACATTTCTATCGGCAAGAATTACTGTAGCATCATTTTCTGCTAGCTCTCTAACAATTTCTTTACCAATACCGGTAGCTCCTCCTGTAACAACTGCTATTTTATTCTCTAATAATTTATTTGCCATCGTAATGTCTTTCTTGTATTTATTTTTGCCTTATATATACTAAAATAAAATTAAATAAATTTAAATAAGATAACATAATGATTGATAACGACATAACTTTTGCAAATATAAGAACCTTATCTGGATTAATTAAAGATAAGGAAATTTCGCCAGTTGAATTAATCAGTATTTTTTTAGAAAAAATTGAAAAATTAAATCCTGCCTTATCAGCCTTTATTACTATTGCAAATGAATCAGCATATAGGGATGCCGAGCTAGCAGAAAAAGCAATTATGGCTGGAGATTATAAAGGCATGTTGCATGGCATACCAATTGCTTTAAAAGATAATATTTTTACTAATGGCGTTTTAACAACTGCTGCAACACCAGGACTCAAAGAACATATTCCAAATTATAGTGCAACTTGTTGGCAAAACTTTGAAGATGCTGGTTCTATTTTGATTGGCAAAACTATGTTACATGAATATGCTATTGCAGCATCTTTATGGTCAGATGGTTATGGTGCAGCTCGCAATCCATGGGATCAAGTTAAAACAACTAATGGTTCGTCAAGTGGTTCAGCTGCTGCTGTAGCAGCAGGATTAAGTACTGTCGGTATAGGAACAGAAACAGGAGCTTCTGTGAGAAGACCTGCTTCTTTTTGCGGTTTAGTCAGCATGCTTGGTACATACGGAAGGATTAGTAGGTACGGAGTTATTCCAAATTCTTGGTCATTAGATCATGTAGGTATTATGACTAGAGAAGTTGATGATGCTCAAATTGTTTATGAAGCAATTGCAGGGCACGATCACAAAGATCCTACTTCTCTTCAACAAGATATCTATTCAAATAAAAACTTAACTCGTGAATCTAACAATTTAATTGGTGCAATCATGTGGGATCATATAGAAGGCTCTGTTGACGAAGATGTCATGGTTGCAATGAAAGAAGCTGTACAAATATTACAGGATGCTGGGGTAAAAATTATTGAAATACAGTCAAGTGCTTTAGATTTTGCAGCACTGACTTCATCTGTAATGATGAAATCAGAAGTCACAGCAGCACATAGTCATGCTTTGCAATTGTCTCCTGAAAAATATTCAGATTCATTGCGTGCATTATTGTTGGCTGGTCAAGATAACAAAACTGAAGATTATTTATTGGCTTTGCAAGCGAGACGATTAATTCATAATGAAGTTAAAGGATTTTTTGATGATATAGATTTTATTATTGTTCCAACAACTGCCACAGTAGCAACAAATATTGTTGATGGATTTAGTGCAATGAGAGATCGACCATTTGAGGTAGGTGGAAATTGGCATAACTTGCATCGCGTTTCTTCATTGTTAGGACTACCAACTATTTCTTTACCTCACTCTTTAAATGATGATGGGCTTCCTACAAGTGTACAATTTATTTTTGATCATTACGAAGAAAAAAAATTGTTCGAATTTTCTAAATTTTATAGGTCGCTACAACCCTGGGACAAGAAGCCATCGCTAGAGTATGAACCATCCGAGATGATCAAAGAGAAAAATATTGATAAAGGGGGGCAGGTTAAGCCGGATCCTAATTTTTTGCATCAACAAACTTCTGCTTTAAACAAACTAGTCACTGATCCATTTACTGAACCAATGTTTTAGTTTAGTGCTATATTTTAATGATGACTCTGCCAAATGCTTTTCTTGATTCAGCATATTGATGTGCTTTAATTGCCTCATTAAAGTTAAACACCTTGTCTATGTATACTGCAAATTCTTTGTTAGCAACATTCTTGAGAATGTTACCTACTAAGTCATATACTCTAGTAAAATTTTTTGACTGCTCAGAAGCCAATAGCATGCCATTAAAAGATATATTTTTTTTCATCAACAATCCAATATCAACCTTATTATCACTTCTACTAGCATTACCAACAGCAATAACTTTACCACGATACTTTGTAGCATCAATTGCTTGCTCTAAGGCTTGTCCACCAACTGGATCAATTGCTAAATCAACGCCTACACCATTAGTTATTTTTTTTACCTCATCAACAACATTACTTTTTGTATGAACAATAATATCATTGACTCCAATTTCTTTTAATTTAGAAACTTTTTTTTCGTCTGACACTGTTCCGATTATATGTGCTTTATGCTGGTGAGCAAATTGAGCAATGGCAATGCCGAGACCGCCAGATATGCCATTCACTAGAATGATTTGCCCTTTATCTAAATGACCAAATTCAAATAAGCAATCATGGGCTGTTGCAAATGTCACTGGTATGCTAGCAGCTTCTTCAAAACTAAGATTTTCAGGCATACGCCATGCTGCTTTGGCAGGTACAGATCGTAATGCAGCATGAGAGCCATTGCCACTCATCGCAACGACGTGTTCTCCAATTGAAAAATTACTTACTTCAGCACCTACTTCAGTGATAATACCAGCAGACTGATAACCTATAACATATGGAACATTTCCAATAGGACCTAATGCTCGTGCTCTAAGATCTCCACCTTCAATACTAATTGCTTTATTTTCGAGGATAATTCCTTTTGGATGACATTGAGGATCTGGTATTTCTTCTATCTGCAATACAGACGGTGAGCCACATTCATGAATTGTTAGTGCCTGCATATTTTATTCTCCAATAACATATGTTCCATTTTCTTTTGCATTCGGCACTGCGAAAACTTCAATTTCAATTAATAGCCCATATTGTGCTAAGCCTCCTTGAAATGTAGTTCGCGTAGGATACGGAGGTGTAAAGTAAGATTCATAAACTGAGTTAAATTCTTCGTAATGTCTCCAGTCTACCAACGTAACTATTGATTTTACGATATCATCTGCGCTTGAACCAAGTGTTTCTAAGGCATTACTAATGCCATCCATGATTGCTTTAGTTTGAGCTTTAATATCACCTGGACCAACTAACTTGCCCTCTAGGTCTGTTGCAACCATTCCTGAGATAGAGATAAATTCATCAGTACGAATACCTGCACAATGTGGTGCTACTCCAGGGGTTAATCGATCATCTAAAGTAACATTTGGTCTATCAGCTTTAGTTTGGTATTGACCTGTAATTGCAGTATCTACGTACTTTCTTTCTTGGTTTACTATTGCCATAACATCAAATTCAATCAATCTATCTGGGTCTGATAATGTCCCTTGAATGGAGGCTCTTGTTGGATATGGTTGACCATAAAATTCAGCGTAAATCTCGTTGTATTTATCAAAATCTCTCCAATCAACAATTGTTGTATGATTTTTAATTACATCTCTTGGAGTAGCGCCAACTTGTTCCAATCCAATTCGCACCCATTCTAATGCTTGTCGTGTTTGAGCCTGAATATCACCTTTTTTTATTACTTTGCCATTTTTATCGATGCCAGCAAATCCAGATAAAAAGACATAATCATCGATTTGAACAATAGCTGGCATATTGCCAAAACCTGATAAATCAGGAATATTGATTCTTTTAACATTATTTTTTGTAGTTCCTATGCAATCAATTTCTATCAAAAAGCTATTATTTAATAATCCTTGGCCAGACATTGAAATCGCAGGTAACTGCTCACAGTTTTTTGTTAAAACTTCTTCAAGGTGCGCAAATTGATCCCAAGACGATAGATAGGAATTTATTTTAAGCATATCTATATTATCTACTTTTAAAACCTTGCTAATGCCGTTGATATTATTGAAAATTTGATCTACTTGCGGTTTTAGAGAGGGCTTTCCTGCATTATTACCTACTACCTCTTTTTTATTACGATTAAATCCTAATGTGCCCGATACAAAAACAAAGTCATTGATATGTATTGCATTGCTATATGGGCCGAGGCCAATGGGAATTTCTTTTGAACGTAATATATTGCTAGTCATGTTTCTCCTTAAAATCTATCCTAGAGTGTGTAATTTATTTATTACATTGTTTGTTAATTGTGCTAGTGTTAGATTATATTCGATTTAGTGAGGTAATTGGACATTAATCAAGAAGAACTCGATAACAAAATAGCAAATTGGCTTAATTTGGAAGCTCAATCTGAAATTCCATTTACAATTGACTATAACTTTAGTAGTGATAAAGAAGAAAAATTTGCAAGATGGGTGATGATGGCAAGTTCAGTTCATAGTGAATTTAAATTTTCTATGAATGATAAAATTGCTTGGCACCAACCTTTAAAACCTTTGGCATTAAGTAAGATTGGTCTTGTAACTACAGCTGGAGTAAGGCTTCGAACAGATACTCCATACTTAACTAATTGTGAAGATACTGATTCATCATTTAGAACTTTACCTAGTAATCCTAATGCTCAATATCAAATTGATCATTTACATTACGATCATACTGCAGCAGACTTGGATATTAATTGCATTTTTCCTATTGAACCATTATGTCAGTTGAGGGCTAGTGGTATTATTGGTTCAGTTGCAGAAAATCATATTGGCATGATGGGTTGTATTTCTAATACATCAAAACTGGTAAATGAGTCAATTCCAAAAATTATCGACATCTTGTTGAGTCAACAGGTAGATTATGTCATTTTAACTCCTGGCTGATGGTTGTGCCATCGGTCCGTGGGACTGATCCAAAATTCTATTGAAAATGTTGGCATTGCTACAATTTCAGTAACTATGAAACCAGAAATCACTTATTATGTACAGGTGCCACGTTCAGCACATATAAGGTTTCCTTTAGGTAATCCTATTGGTGAAGCAAATAAAATTGATGATCAGAAAATTGTAGTACATGATTTGTTAAGACTTTTTGAAATAATTCAATTACCAGGAACAATTTTTGAATTGCCATATAGGTGGAAACGAAAAATTGAATCATTTCAAGGTGAATAGAAAATAATGCCAAATAAACACAGATCGCATGTTTTAAAAATGGAAAATAAAATTTTTCTACTTCTGGAAGAATCAGAGGCATATTTAAATTATTTGAATGTTAAAAAAAGCGAACATGATGATAAGTCAAGTAAATCTTACAGAAGCATTGAATTAGCAATCAAAGAGTGCCAGGATTTGATCTATAGCTTGGATACTATTATTTTAGATAGGCTTATGCGAATTAAAGACAGACAAATAATTTTGGATAAATTTAATGCAGAGTAAAAACATTTATTTTTCTGATGAAAGTTTTTCTTCTAAAAACAAGCCAGGTTTTGACATTGCTATATCACGAACTTTATTAGACCAAGTATCCCTTAACCAATACCCTTCAGTACTGCGAGTTTATAAAGGAACTGAACAAATTGCTTTTGGTCCTTCTGACGTACGAAATGATGGCTATGATTCTGCAGTATCCTATCTGAAGAAAAAAAAATTTTCTGCAGTTAATCGATTAACAGGTGGGCATGCAGTAATCTTTCATCCTGGCACGTTGATTTTTGGTTGGATGTTCCATGATTTACAGGCTAGATTGAAAATGCATTACTATTTTGAGCTTGTTAGCAATTTTTTTCAAAGTATCATCAATGATTTTGGATTAAATTGTTTTGTTGGAGAGGTAGATGGTGAATATTGCTCAGGTCAGTATAGCTTAAACTTAGATAAAAAAGTAAAAGTTGCGGGAATAGCACAGCGTATTGTCAATCGAGCAGTTTATATCGGAGGTTTTATTGCTATTAATAATAGCGATCTCATAAAAGAAATGCTAATTCCAATTTACAAAGACTTAGGGATTAAGTGGGACCCTCAAACTGTTGGTGCGCTTAATGATTATGACCGAACAATTGATTTTACAAGCCTATCTTCAAAAATATCCTATAAGTTACATGAAAATTATAATGTACATGAATTATTAGTCAATCAAGATATTTTACAAAATTCAAAAAAAAATCAAGACAAATACGCAGTTTGATTATTGGAAGAAACTTATATTTTCTAAATAAATTAGAATCGTAGCGCTGCCCACGGCAAGAATAAAATATTCCAATATTACGTTAATATTGAGTTTTTTATTGAGTTCTGCATCCATTAATCCAGCAATTAAATGGAAAAAAATAAGTCCTGCAAGAATAGTAGTAGGGATGCTTAGGACAAAATAGTCTATTATTATCCAGAATTCAAGAAAAATTGCACTTACAGAAACAGCAGCTAACAAATTAACAATTGGCCTTCTTGAGAAATTAAACAAATAGCTTGTAGAAAGCATGAATAAGCACATTCCTAAAACAATGAAACTGTTAATTTGTTCAATTGAAAACTGCTGCAACGTTGTCAATAACATGACAAGAATACAATATATGAATGACGAGTTTATGAAATCAGAACCTTTTTTATTTTCAATATTTATGAAGTCAAATAATTTAAATGAGGTTACATAAATTAAAAAAGGTGTATACAAAATTAATACTTGAAAGAGATTAATATTATTAAAAAATGAAAAGTATAAAAATGGTGATATTAAAATATATAATGCTAAAACCAAAGAAAATGGCAATAAAGTTAAATTTTTATTCATTTGATTTTTTGATGAATTATTATATAAAGCTGAGAAGCCAACACTGCTTATCATTGCAATAATCGGAAGGGACCAACTGATTGAAGAAAAATTGTAGATTGCGATACTGAATAAAAAAAATAGTGACAATAAATAAACAATTAACTTATCCCAGGATATTAAATTACTTATATCATGTTTTATTGAATTTCGATTTGATTGTTGTTCGTTCATAATATCTTACTTAATGAATTAAGGGATTCAATTGATTCACTTATCTTCCCTGTTCCGCTTCTGTCTAATAACATAGCGCTTAAACCAACATTTTTAGGGCCATAATAATCACTTTCAAGATTATCTCCAATAAAAAGCACATCTTTTGATGAAACATTTATCGCTGATAGTGCTGCTTTATAAATTGCTGGATGTGGTTTGCGATAACCTATTTGCGCACTTGATATAATGCTATGAAAATACTTATTTAGTCCTAAAGATTTTGTGATATCTTTTAAATTCCAAAGATGGTTAGATACAATACCCATCTTAATATTGTTTTGTAAAAGCATAGAAAGTGTTTCTATCGTATCTTCATAAAGCATGTAAAAATTTGCATTTGATTCTAATTCAATAATTCGATCAGAAATTATTTCAATGTTCTCTTTAACTTCTAGTGCCTTCAATCTATGAACGTGAATATTTTTTCTTAGTTTGTTGTAATTTGTTGCAGAATTAGAATATTTTAAATGCTCTATACCCTCATCCGTTGTCCAGTTTATCCAGGCATCTTGAACATTGATTTCATTAACTGCAAATGGTTTAGGCAATTTGTTGTATTCATTAATTGCTTGTTCATAAAGTTTATTATGGCTTGGTTGCATGTATGCTAAAGTGCCGTCGAAATCAAATAGGATTGCTCTTTTCATGATTTAGTTCTTTTATCTTATTTAAAGTTTGTTATGATTTCTTTCATCTTACTCAATTTTTGGTCGTTGTCATATATAAATTCGAACACAATTTTATTGATGCCTTGTAAAAGAACCTTCTCATTTATGTGTTTACTAACATGTTTTTGATTAATTTTTTCTAATGCCTGAACTGTTAATGTGTTATTTGCTACTTCAATAAATTCAATTTTATTGAATCTAGCATTTATAATTATTGATTGTTTCATAAGTAAATTAAGCATTTCTATAGGAGGTTTGCCATACCTGTCTTCTATTTCATCGATCAGATTATTAAGTTCATTATTGCTGTTACATAAATTGAGTTTTTTATATATATCAATTTTAATTTCACTTCTTTGTATATAGTCATCTGGTATAAATGCATTAAAATTAAAGTCTATTTTAATTTGTGTAAAAATTAGCTCGTCTTCTTTTTGTTGCCTTTGCTTCTTTGAGATTGCTTCAGATAGCATCTGTGTATATAACTCTAATCCTATAGCAGCAATATGACCACTTTGCGTAGCACCTAAAATATTACCAGCACCTCTAATTTCTAGGTCCTTTAGTGCAATTTGAAATCCTGCACCTAAATTATTTGCATCAAAAATT
>CETH01071815.1_pt1 | contig 11995 bp, 12 predicted proteins | sample 361461 | NCBI WGS metagenome assembly CETH01 (sample SAMEA2622695, study PRJEB7988) | marine metagenome | isolation source: saline water (ENVO:00002010), including
TAAGAAAAAAAGGTTTGGCAAAGGCATCTAAAAAATCCTCAAGAGAAGCAAATGAGGGGGCAGTTGGTTTTTTTGAAAATAAAAATATTGGTGTATTAATAAAAGTAAATTCAGAAACAGATTTTGCTGCAAAAGGTGATACATTTTTAGATTTTATTGATTATTTAGGTAATACAATACTTGATTATAATAATCCTGATCTTAATCTTGAAAGTTTTTTAAATTACGAAAACTCTGGTAAAACGATTAAAGAAAAAGTTGATGAAATGATTGCTAAAATTGGTGAAAATATAATAATTTCTGATTTAAGAATTTTTGATACAAGAGAGGATAAATCATCTTTTTATGTTCACAACTCATATAGAAAAAATATTGGTAAGATTATTTCTTTTTTAAAATATTCATCAAATTCTGATGATGAGAATATTCTGAATTTTGCTAAAAATCTGTGTATGCATATTGCTGCTTTAAAACCAGAAGCTTTAGATGAAAACAGTTTAGACAAGAAAACTGTTGATAAGGAGTTAAATATTCAGAAAGAATTAATTTTAAATTCAGGTAAACCTGCAAGTGTAATAGATAAAATATTAGAAGGTAAAATGAAAAAATTTTATTCTGAAGTAACATTATTAAATCAAAGCTTTGTTTTGAACCCAGAAAAATCAGTTGGGGATATAGTAAAAACTGACTATAAAGAGGCAAACTTTGAAATTAAGATGTTTAATTTTATAAGTCTAACTTAGATGAATAAAAGAATTCTTTTGAAATTATCAGGAGAAGCTTTAATGGGTAATTCCCCCTTTGGGATTGATGTAGCTACTATCAGCTCAATAGCAAAGGAAGTCAAAAAGGTTCATAAATTAGGATATCAAATTTGTATTATAATTGGTGGGGGAAATATTTTCAGAGGTATTAAAGGGGCCTCTGAAGGAATTGATAGATCTACATCAGATTATATGGGAATGTTAGCAACTGTTATGAATGCATTGTCATTTCAAAGTTGTTTAGAAAAAATCAAAATACCCACAAGAGTCCAAAGTGCTATAACTATGTCACAGGTTGCTGAACCATATATAAAAAGAAAAGCTGTAAGACATCTTGAAAAAAAACGCATAGTTATATTTGCTGCAGGTACTGGAAATCCTTTTTTCTCAACTGATACAGCGGCATCTTTAAGGGCTTCTGAAATGAATTGTTCCTTGATTATAAAAGCAACAAAAGTTGATGGAATCTTCAACAAAGATCCTATTAAATTTAAAAATGCTAAACTTTTAAAAAAAATAACTTACAATGAGGTGATCAATAATAATCTTAGAGTAATGGATCTAACAGCAATTAGTTTAGCTAAGGAATCAAATATTCCTATCTTGATAACTAATATTTTTAAAAGAAATTGCTTAATATCTGCTTTGAATCAAACAGGAAAATATAGTAAAATAAGTTAATATGATAAACGATTTAAACGATAAAATGTCAAATGCAATTAAGCATTTAGAAAAAGAGTTCAACACCATAAGAACTTCAAGAGCTAACCCTTCAATGTTAGATAATGTATTTGCAGATGCTTATGGAAGCAAAACGCCATTGAATCAATTGGGTAATATTTCTACTCCAGATCCAAGTACAATTACAATTCAAGTATGGGATACTTCATTACTTAAAAATATCGAAAACTCAATTTTAGACTCAGGCCTTGGCATCAATCCTCAAATTGATGGCCAAATTATTAGACTACCAATTCCTAAACTGAGTGAAGAAAGAAGGGAGGAATTGACAAAATTGGCTGCCAAATATGCTGAAAACTCTAAAGTTGTAATCAGAAATCTTAGAAGAGACTTTTTAGATTCTCAAAAAGATTTAAAAAAAAATAATGAACTTTCTGAAGACGATTTAAAAAAAATAACTAATGAAGTTCAAAAACTTACAGATTCTTGCATTGAAAAAATTGATGCACAATTAAAAACTAAAAAAGAAGACATACTGAAAGTCTAATTTTGAATATTATCAACTCTATCAATCATCTTTCTATAATACTGGATGGTAACAAAAGATGGGCTAAAAATAAAAAAATACCGATTATAAGAGCTTATAGTGTTGGTATCGATAATGTTCTAAATATCTCAAAAGAATTAATTAAAAAAAAAATTAAATATTTTTCAGTATTCACTTTATCAACTGAAAATCTAAAGAGATCATCTGTTAATATTCTTTTCGAGTCAATTTTTGTTGAATTTTCAAATTTTTTAGAAAAAATTATAAATGAAAAAGCCATAAAAATAAAAGTAATAGGTGAAAGGACTAATTTACCTGTCAAACTCATCAAACTGATTACTGAGGCTGAAAATAAAACGCAAAATCATAAGAAATTAACATTAATCTTAGCTTTTAATTATGGATTCAAAAATGAAGTTATTTCTGCGTTTAATAAAGGATATGAGGAAGTTAAAAATAAAAAAAATTTACAAGATATAAATATTAAAAATTTGTTTTATTTAGGAGAAATACCTGATCCTGATATTTTAATTAGAACAGGAGGTTTTAAAAGATTGAGTAATTATTTGATGTATAACCTATGTTATACTGAGTTATTTTTCACAAAAACATTATGGCCTGAATTTGATAAAAATGAACTTGAAAATATTATCAAAGAATTTCAAAATACAAAAAGAAACTATGGTTTATAATAATTTTTTAACGAGATTAATATCATCTGTTTTTCTTATATCCGTTTATTTTTTTCTTTATTTTTTTTATTCTGATAAAATAATATTTTTTGTAACACTAATTTATGCAGTTATTTTTATAGAAATATTGATATATTTTAGAAGGTATAAACTTTTTATAATCTCATACATTTTAATTTCATTTTTTTGTTTTTTTTTATATTTCTATTTTAAATTTAATCCCTTACAGTTTACAATAATTATTTTGTGTATTTCGGTTTTTGACTCATCTTGTTACCTTGTGGGAAAAAAATTTGGTAAAAACAAAATCTTAATTCATATTAGTCCTAACAAAACATACGAAGGTTTATTTGGAGGAATATTGTTTACAAATTTAATTTGTTTGACAATCTACTTTAATACTGATTTATCTAAAATTAATTTCAATTTGTTTATTCTTAATAATTTAGTTATACTTTTTTCATTTTTTGGAGATTTAATACAATCATATTTTAAAAGATTAAATTATTTGAAAGACTCAGGAAATTTTATCCCTGGACATGGCGGTTTTTTTGATAGATTTGATAGTTTTTTATTAGTAATAATCCCTATTTCTTTTTTAAATTTTATTTTTTAATGATTGTAAATATTTTTGGAAGTACTGGAATAATAGGCAGAAAAGCTCTGTCAATTATAAAAAATAATTTTTCTAATTATAAAATAAATCTATTATGTGCAAAAAATAATGTAAAATTATTAGCTAAGCAATCAAAAGAATATAATGTTAAATATCTTTATTTAGATAATCAAAAATTAAATGACAAATTAAAATTTCTTGTTCCAAAAGATGTTAAAATATTAGAGAAAGAGTCGCTAAACTATTATTTAAAAAGTACGAAATCAGATTTATCAATTTTATCAGTTTCTGGTTTTGAGTCATTAAAATACTTAGAATTAATTTTGATAAACTCACATAAATTAGGAATTGTCAGTAAAGAAGCTATTGTATCTGCTGGTCATATTGTAAATAAGATTGCAAAAAAATATAAAACCGAAATTATTCCATTGGACTCTGAGCACTTTTCTATTTACCAAAATTTTGATAAAATAAATTTGCAAAATAGTAATTTCAAAAAAATTTATTTAACTGCATCCGGAGGTCCTTTTTTAAACAGAAAATTTGACACATTAAGTAAAGTTTCATTCAAAGAAGCTACTAACCATCCTAAATGGAAAATGGGTTACAAAAATAGTATAGACTCTGCAACATTAGTGAATAAATGTTTAGAATTAATAGAGGCTCATTACTTATTCAATATTCCTATTGAAAAACTTGATATTCTAATACATCCGCAATCTTTGATTCACTCTATTATAGAAGGTAACAACTATGTTTCAAATATGATATATTTCCATAATGATATGAAAATACCCCTGTTGAATTTCCTTGATGATCGCAATACTTATAAACTTCCCACTGTAAAAAAATTTAATTTAATTAGAAAATTAAATCTTAATTTTTTTGAAGTTAGTAAAGATACTTACCCTCTATACTTCTATTTTAAATCTATTGATAAAACAAATCCATGCAATCTAATTAAATTTAATATTGGAAATGAGTATGCTGTGGATTTATTTAAGCAAAAAAAAATCAATTATCCTGAAATTATGCAAATAATCAAAGAAATAACTTCATTAAAATTTAATTCAGATGTAAATACTATTGATAATATTATTCAATATCATGAAAATTTTAAAGAATATATTCAGTCTAATTATTAATATAAAAATATATATAATTATTTTTTTATTTGCTTTAACTTTCCAAGTATCAGCGAATGAGAATAATGTTGAATTTAATATATCTGGAAATATAAATACTGACAGAGAAGTAATATTTACTATTATTGATAAAATTCCAAATAATCTTAATGAAGAATACTCAAATTATTTATTAAATGAACTGAATAACACCGGGTTTTTTAAAGATATTAATATTAGGTTAGAAAATAATATATATTTTATTGATGTTGTTGAATATCCTGTAATTCAAAAAATTTACTTTGAGGGCAATGAAAGATTTAAAGATGAAGAGTTAAATCAATTAGTTGATGAATTAGGTTTTAATATTTATAATGAAGATAGCATTAAAAATTTCATCTCAGAATTAAATATAATTTATTCATCTTTTGGTTATAATGATATTAAAATTGATTTGTCAAAAGATATAAGCGAACAAAATTTAGCAACTATTTATGTAGATATAACTGAAAATAAAATTACTAAAATAAAAGCAATAAAATTTACAGGTAACAAAAGTATAAATAGTTTTGATTTAACTGAAGTTATTAAATCTAAAGTAAAAAAACTTACGAATATATTTGCTAATAATAATTTTAAGCCAATACAAGTTAATACTGATAGACAGAGATTGTTAAAATTTTATAGAGAAAAAGGTTATGCAGATATAAAAGTAAATTATAACATAGAATTTTTCGATAATAATTCTGTCATTATATATTTTAATATAAATGAAGGGATTTCTTATGAAGTGGGTGAAATTATATTTGAAAATAATATGCAAGATGAAGATATTAATAGTTTTTTAGAAAGTTATTTTGACAAAAATATATTTGCAGACTCAATTTATAATGCCTCCATTGCTGAAAAAATAGAGAAGGATATTTCAGATATCATTAAAAATTCTGGTATACAATTTTTTGAAATACAAAAACGTGTAAAATTAAATAATAACAAGGCTGATTTGTTATTTGAAATCAACAGTTCAAACCCAATTTATGTTAACAATATAAATATAAATGGTAATACAAGAACTCAAGATTATGTAATAAGGAGAGAATTAGATATTTTTGAAGGAGATGCACTATTATTAAATGATGTAAATGCTTTAAGAAAAAAAATTAATTCAATGGGTTTTTTCAAAGAAGTACAAGTAACACAAAAACAGTTAGATGAAAATCTTGTTAATATTGATATTAGTGTAAAAGAAAATCAGACAGGTACTTTTACAGCCGGTGCTTCTTTTGGTACTTTAGATGGTGTAACACTAGTAACTGGTCTAAACGAATCAAATTTCTATGGCACAGGTCGTAAAATTGAATTTTTGATAAATAACTCAGAAAATAATAGTGAGTATACATTTAATACATCAGATAAATTCTTCTTAAATAATGATGTTTCTCTTAGTTATGGATTAAGTTTTAAAGAGTCTGACTTTTCAAAATCGAGCTCATATGAAATAGATAAATATACATTTTCATCAGGTTTATCTTATCAGTTTCAGGATAATTTATATCATTCAGTAACATTAAGTTATGAATTAGATAATATTTATGTCACTGATACAAGTACAGCTTCTGATACAATTAAAGATGTTGAGGGAGGAAGTGTCAAATATGTATTAGAAAATAGTATAACTTTTAACACCTTAAATAATCTATATTTCCCAAGAAATGGAAACTATTTTAGATTTTCTAATGTTATTGAAACCCCTTCTAGTTCTAAAAATGGATATATTAAAAATACAATCACATATAAGAAATTTAAAGAATTTAATAAAGATATAGCATCTTTCCAAACAATGATTGGAAATATAATTTCATTAAATGATTCCGATATATTGCCTAATGATAAATATTCTCTAGGCGGAAGATGGCTGAGAGGTTTTGACAACTACGGAGTTGGACCAAGAGACTCGAGAACATCTTATATTGGGGGCAATAATCTCATAGCTACTAAAATTGATTATTCAAAACTATTATTCAAAAATGATGATAACCCAATATATTTTAATATATTTAATGATATTGGACTTGTTTGGGATAACAAAACTACACCAATACAATCTGATGAAAGTATTCGATCCTCTGCCGGTTTTGGAATTAAATTTTATTCATTTATAGGGCCAATCGCATTTACTTGGGGCTTTCCAATTCAAGATGAAAGTTACGATATAAAAAGAATGTTCACTTTTTCTTTGGGCAATATCAATTGATAAAACTTTATTCATTTATAACTATACTTTTTCTTTCCACTAATATTTATGCAACTAATATAGCTGTCATTGATATTAATTTTTTGATTAATAATTCAATACATTTTAAAGATATTTCAAAAAAAATTAACAGTGCTCAAATTAAAATAAAAGAAAAATTTAATAATACTGAACAAGATCTCCTAAAAATAAAATTAGAATTAGAAGAGTCTAAAATAATTTTAAGCAATGATGAATTTAATTTTAAAAAAGAAGAATATTACAAAAAAGTATCAAAATTTGAAGATGATGTTACTAAATTTAATAATCATTATGAAAATGAAATAATTAAAATTAAAAACATCATATTCACAAAAATATCTGATTTAGTGCAAGATCATGCTTCTTTAAATGGAATAGAACTTATTATTGAAAAAAATCAATATTTAATTGCTGCAGATAAAATAAATATTAATCAAGTTATATTTGAAAAACTCAATGCTTCAAAAATAGATTTGCAATTTACTAAATATGAAAATTAAAATTGAAGATATAAAAGATTTATTATCAAAAAATAATATCTCCTACGATACAAATCTCAAAGATGATGAAACATTAGACTCCATTTCTTCAATTTTCACAGCTAATTCGAATTCACTTATTTTTTTATTTAATGATAAATATGTAAACTCACTTCCTCAATCTAAAGCAAAATGTTGTGTTTTAAAAAAAGAATCTCTAAAATACTTACCAAATAATATTAGTCATATTACAGTTGACGATCCGTACTTAGTTTTCGCACATCTTAGCAATATTTTTTTCAAAAATAGAATCTCTAATGGAGTTATAGCTAAAAATGTAAATTTAGAATCAAATGTGGAAATAAAAGCCAATGTTCAAATTGATAATTTCACAAATATCTATGAAAATTCAATTATTAACAATAATGTAATTATTGAGTCAAATTGTACCATAGGTCCAAATGTTATTATTTCTGAAAATGTTTTAATTTCATCAAATTCTTCTATTTCAAATTGTATTATTGGTGGAAATACTGTGATTAAATCTGGAGCAGTAATAGGTAGTGAGGGGTTTGGCTTTGAATTAAATACCAAAAAAAGAATTAGACATATGGGTAATGTAGTTATTGGTAAAAATTGTTATATAGGGTCTAATTCAACAATAGATAGGGCTGTGTTGGAGTCAACTATTATAGACGATAATTGCAACTTGGATAATTTAATACAAATTGCACATAACGTTAAAATTGGTAAGCATGCAGTTATTGCAGCGCAAGTCGGTATTGCTGGAAGTACTGTGATAGGGGATTTTGTTAAAATTGGAGGTCAGGCTGGAATTTCAGGCCACTTATCCATTGGCAATAATGTTACTATCGCAGCTAAAAGCGGAGTTACTAAAAATATTGAGAATGACCAAATAGTTGCTGGATTCCCAGCAATCGATATAAAAAAATGGAAAAAAAATATAATTAAAATAAATAAAACTTCATGATAATTAATATTGAAGAGATAAAGGAATTAATACCTCACCGAGATCCATTTTTGTTTGTTGATAAATGCACTATCCTAGAGCCAGGAAAGAAAGGATCATCAGAAAAATATTTCTCAGAAGATGAATATTTTTTTAAGGGTCACTTTCCAGATAATCCTATTGTTCCAGGTGTAATAATTGTAGAAGCTATGGCACAAACTGCAGGGATCGTCGTTTCTCATCAGTTTAGAGATATTAAAGATAAATCTGTATTATTTATGAGTGTTAATAAAGCAAGATTTAGGAAACCAATTTTTCCTAATCAAAATATTCGTTTTGAAGTAAGCTTTTTAAATAATGTAAAAGATGTATATAAATTTCAAGGCTCAGCTTATTTTGAAAATACTAGAGTTGCTGAAACTGAATTTACTGCAATGATTACGATAGGTAAGAAATAGTTTGAAATAAAAAAAATATTCTAAACTTTTTAAAATTTTATAAAGACTAAGAATGATTTCTACTTATGTCTCTGATAAGGCAAAAATACATTCTTCAGTTAAAATTGGTCCATATTGTGTTATTGGTGAAAATGTAGAGATAGGTAAAAATTGCACCCTACATTCACATGTAGTTATAACTGGAAATACTAAAATTGGAGATAACAATAAATTTTACCCATTCACTTCAATAGGAAATGCCCCTCAAGATCTTAAATATAAAGGGGAGGAGAGCTATTTAGTTATTGGACATAACAATACTTTTAGAGAAAATGTTACAGTTAATCCTGGAACAGATGGTGGTGGTTTATTTACTCGCATCAAAGATAATTGTTTATTTATGGTAGGGTGTCACATTGCCCATGATTGTATAATTGGTTCAAATGTAATTTTAGCAAACAATGCTACTTTGGCAGGTCATGTAGAAATTGATAATAACACAATCATTGGTGGAAATTCAGCAATTCATCAATTTGTTCAAATTGGTAAAAATGCTATGGTGGGAGGAATGAGTGGATTAGAAAAAAATCTTATTCCTTACGGTCTCTATATTGGCATACGCTCAAATCTAAAAGGATTAAATTTAATTGGATTAAAAAGAAAAGGCTTAGAAAATAACAAAATTAAAACATTAAATGATTTTATTCAAAATATTTTTGATAAAAATGATTCGATAGAAAATAATATAAAAAAATTAGATGATAAAATAAAATCTACTGAAGAAGTTTTAGAAATTATCAATTTTATTAAAAAATCAAACCAAAGAGGTTTAGTAACTCTATAATAATGTCAAAAATTGGAATCATATCAGGTGGTGGTAAGTTACCTATTTTGATAGGCAATAATTTAATAAAAAAAAATTATGACGTCATTTTTTTTGTTATAAAAAACACATTTAATAAAGAAATTTATTCTAATTTAAGAACTATAGAAATAAAATTAAATAGCATTAAAAAAATATTTAAAACATTAGAAGAAAACGAAATCAAAAAAATTATTCTAGCAGGCAATATACCTCGACCTAGCTTAAAAGATATAAATTTTGATTTTGAAACAATAAATTTTGCTAAGAAACTTTTTTTAAGTAAAAAAGGTGATAATGAATTATTAATTACTATTACTAAACTATTTCAAGACAGAGGGTTTGAATATTTGAACTGGAAAGAATATTGTCCTGAATTATTTTCTAGTAAAAATAATTTAACGAATAGGAAACCATCAAAAGAAGCTAATTTAAATTTATCTAAAGCGCTTAATATTTTTAAAAATTATGGTAATTTAGATATTGGACAGAGTTTAATAGTTCAAAATGAAATAGTCCTCGGATTAGAGGCTGCAGAAGGAACTGATAAACTAATAATAAGATGTGTCGATTTAAAAACTAATGGTGATAAAGGCGTTTTAATAAAGGCTTCAAAATATAATCAAAGTAATATTTTAGATATACCAACAATAGGCACAAAGACTTTAGAGCTATTAACTGAAAATGATTACGAAGGTGTATTTATTGAAAAGCAGAATTGTTTAATTATTGATAAGGATGAGACTATTAATTTAGCGAATAGTAAAAACTTATTTATATCCACTTTTGAAAAGATTTGATACAAAACAAAAAAATATTTATCTGTTGTACAGAGCAATCGGGAGAAAATATTGCATATAATATTTGTAAAAGACTTAAAAAATACAATTTTCAAATAGATGGAGTTGTAGGTGCGTCATCTGAAAAATTTATAACAAATAAATATTATGATATCAGTATTTTTAAATCATTAGGATTAATTGAAATAATATTTTCAATTCCTAAATTTATAAAAATAATTAATTATTTATTTTTAAAAATAGTCAAAAATAAATATGATTTAGTCATTCTTATTGACTCACCAGACTTTAACTATCATTTAGCAAAGAAGTTAAAAAAAAATAAATTTAAAAATAAAATTATTCAAATTGTTGCTCCAACTGTGTGGGCATGGAGACAGGGAAGGGCGCAAAAATTTGCTAAATTTTATGATGAAATTTTTACATTGTTTAAATTTGAAAAAAAATATTTTGAAAAACATGGATTAAAGACCACTTTCATAGGACATCCAATTTCTCAACTAAATTCAAATATTATAAATTTAAATAAAGGAAAAAAATTTATTGCTTTTCTATTTGGTAGTAGAGAAAATGAAATTAATATGCTTTTTCGATATTTTCAGGAAATTCACGATTATATGGTTACAGAAAATATCAACAAATATGATTTATTTATTCCTACACTTCCACATTTAAAAAATAAAATTATTAAACTTACTAAAAATTGGAAAATTAATACATTAGTATCTGATGATATGAGAGTAAACGAAAATATCTATAGTGATGTATTCGCAAGTGTAACATGTTCTGGCACTGCTTCATTAGAAATATCAAAAAGAATGATACCTCAAGTAATAATATACAAATTAAACTTTATTACATTTTTCTTATTCTCATTTTTAGTTAAAATAAGATTTGCTAATATTTTAAATATTTTAAATAATAAAATGATAATAACTGAAGTTGTTAACAATAATTTAAATAAAAAAAATTTATTAAAAGCTTTTAATCAACTAATCCATGATCAATCTTTTAGAGAAAATCAAATTTCAGAAGTAAAGAAAAGTATTGTTGAAATTGATAGTAATGCTAATCCTTATGAAATATGTGAAGAAAGAATTATAAAAATTATTTCCAAAGCCATTTAAAAATTGATTTTTTCTCTCTTGTTGCCTCTTTTTGAAATTCTCTAGCTGTATTACCTAAATATAATTGTCTAGGACGACCAATTTTATTTATTGGATCTTCTATCATCTCTTTCCATTGAGATATCCAACCAACAGTTCTTCCAATAGCAAATAAAACAGTAAACATACTTGTGGGAAACCCTAAAGCCTTAAGGATAATACCTGAATAAAAATCAACATTCGGAAATAATTTTTTTTCAATAAAATATTCATCTTTAAGTGCTATTTTTTCTAATTCAATTGCAATCTTTAAAAGTGGATCATCTAATTTATTTAGCTCTTCCAAAACTTCATGCGCACTTTCTTTCATAACGCTTGCTCTTGGATCATAGTTTTTGTAGACCCTATGACCAAAACCCATTAATCTAAAAGGGTCATTTTTATCTTTAGATTTATTGATAAACTGAGGAATGTTTTTAATATCGCCTATTTCCTCAAGCATTTTTATTACAGCTTCATTTGCTCCTCCATGAGCTGGTCCCCACAAAGAAGCAATTCCTGCTGCGATACAAGCAAATGGATTAGCGCCAGAAGAACCAGCAAGTCTTACTGTAGAAGTAGATGCATTTTGTTCATGATCAG